>Ga0070730_10000264_pt1 | contig 66561 bp, 65 predicted proteins | sample Coa_R1_3_FD_66447 | JGI IMG/M metagenome (GOLD analysis project Ga0070730, IMG submission 66447) | Surface soil microbial communities from Centralia Pennsylvania, which are recovering from an underground coalmine fire - Coalmine... | ecosystem: Environmental > Terrestrial > Soil > Unclassified ... | reverse complement strand
TCGCCCGAGCGACAAAACATTTGGGCGCGGTTGAACGCGTTCGGGCCAGGGGGGATGGGAGATGGCGAGAGGGTTGCGGGGGGTATTGCTGGGGTCGAGTGCGCTCGGGCTGTTGGTGGCGTGCGGGCCGGCCGGGGCGACGGATTTCACGGTCGGGGGCTGGCAGGGCAGTTTCGACACGACGGTGTCGATGGGGGTGCTGACCCGGGTCGACAGCCGCAACGAGGATCTGATCGGCCGGGCGAACGGCGGCCGCAGCCCGAACACGAACCTGGACAATGGCGATTTGAACTGGGGCCGGGGCCCGGTGTCGGCGCCGCTCAGGGCGACCGAGGAGCTGAAGCTCGACAAGAACGACTTCGGCTTCTTCGCGCGGGCGACCGAGTTCTTCGATTTCGTCGACTATGATTCGCACGCGACGGCGTTCCAGCCGCTGTCGCATGAGGCGGTCAACCAGTCCGGCTTCGGCGGCCGGCTCTTGGACGCCTATGGCTACGGCCATTTCGATGTGTTCGACCATCGCATCGACGCGCGCATCGGCCGGATGGCGCTCAATTGGGGCGAGAGCACGTTCATCCCGGGCGGCATCAACGCCTTCAACCCGTTCGACGTGACGGCGCTGCGCTCGCCGGGCTCGGAGCTGCGCGAGGCGATCCTGCCGATCCCGGTCACGGACTTCTCGACCCGGATCACCAACGACCTGTCGGTCGAGGCCTATTACCAGTGGCAGTGGCAGAAGACCGACATCGATCCGAACGGCACCTATTTCTCGACCAACGACCTCGCCTCGCCGGGCAGCAATTACGAGACGCTCAACGGCGACAGCTTCGCCGACCGGCGCTTCGCGCCCGACCGGCCGCTGATCCCGGGCTTCCTCAACCTGCCGGGCAACCTGGTGACGCCGCGCGGGCCCGACCGCGAGCCGACGAACTGGAACCAGTATGGCGTCGCCTTGCGCTATAGCGTGCCCTGGCTGAACGCGACCGAGTTCGGGCTCTATTACGTCCAGGCCGCCAGCAACCTGCCGCTCCTGAGCTACCAGGCGGGCAGCCAGGCGGCGAGTGTCGCGGCGGTCAACAAGGGGCTGGGCGCGGTGCTGGGCGCGGTCGGCAAGGCGGCGGCGACCGATCCGGCGCTCCTCGGCCCGATCCTGGCCAATGCCAATGCCGTCGCCGGCGCCTATGCCATCCAGGGCGGCGGGGCGGCGGCGAACTATTTCATCCAGTACCCGCAGACGATCAAGACGCCGGCGGCGAGCTTCAGCACCCAGATCGGCGACTGGTCGTTCCAGGGCGAATACACCTACAAGCTCGACGTGCCGCTGCAGATCAACTTCGCCGACGTCACCCAGGCCGGCCTGGCGCCGACCTTCGTCGAGCTCGGCAAGGCCGCCGACCGGCTGCAGCCGGGCACGCTCGCCGCCATCCTGGCCGGGCTCAACACCAACGCGCTCATCCGCCGCGCCGGCGGCATCACGGCGGCGAACTACACCAAGTTCTATAATTTCACCTGGCAGGGCTACGAGAACCACGACGTCCAGCAGCTGCAGTTCACCGGCACCAAGGTCATGGGCCCGCATCTGGGCGCCAACCAGCTGGTGTTCGTCGGCGAGGTCGGCGCCGATTACGTGCCCGGGCTCGAGAGCCACGAGACCCTGCCGTTCAACGGCCCGAACACGCCGCAGAGCGCCAACCCGAACTATCCGAACACGGCGCGGCAGGACCTGCAGGTCGGCGGCTTCCCGACCAAGTTCTCCTGGGGCTACCGCTTGAGGCTCAGCGCCGACTATCTGGCGGCGATCGGCCCGGTCAACCTGACGCCGTCCCTGTCCTTCGCCCATGACATCAACGGCATCTCGCCGGGCCCGGGGCCGGGCAACTTCGTCGCCGGGCGCAAGGCGGCCGAGGTCGGCCTCGCCGCCAACTACCAGAACAGCTGGGCGGCCGAGATCTCCTACACCAGCTACTTCGGTGGCAAGGGCCAGGACCTGCTGACCGACCGCGACTTCGTCGCGCTCAACGTCAAATATTCGTTCTGAAGAACAAGAACTAGGGAGGGCCAGTCCATGAGCTGGACGTTGAACCACTACCGCGCAGCCCTGCTGGCGTCCGCCGTCGTGCTGGCGCTGCCGGGCGCCGGACCAGCCAAGGCCGAGACCGCGGCCGACCTCGGCAAGACGCTGACCGCCTTGGGCGCCATCAAGGCCGGCAACGCCGACAAGACCATCCCGGCCTACGACGGCGGCATCGCGACGCCGCCGGCCGGCTACAAGCCCGGCGACCACTTGGCCGACCCGTTCGCGGCCGAGAAGCCGATCGCCAAGATCGACGCCGCCAACATGGCGCAATATGCCGACAAGCTGACCGACGGCCAGAAGGCCATGCTGCAGCGCTACCCGGACTTCTTCCTCGCCATCTACCCGACCCACCGCACCGCCGCGGTGCCGAAGGTCATCGCCGACGCCACCATCGCCAATGCCTCGACCGCCAAGCTCACCCCCGACGGCAACGGCGTCGAGGGCGCCAAGGTCGGCGTCCCGTTCCCGATCCCCGAGAACGGGCTGCAGGCGATCTGGAACCACCTCCTGCATTTCGTGGGCTTCAGCTCGCACCGCACCATCCTGCAGGTCAACCCGACCGAGAGCGGCGATTACACGCCGATCACGCTCGACGAGACCGTGCTCTACTCCTATGCCTCCGGCCTCGACACCGGCAACATCGAGCTCTATTTCCAGCAGGGTGTCACCGCGCCGGCCCGCCTCGCCGGCGAGGTGCTGCTCGTCCACGAGACCATCAACCAGGTCGCCCAGCCGCGCGAGGCCTGGACCTACAACCCCGGCCAGCGCCGGGTGCGCCGCGCCCCCAACGTCGCCTACGACAACCCCGGCACCGCGTCCGACGGGCTCAGGACCAACGACCAGCTCGGCCTCTTCAACGGCTCGCCCGACCGCTACGACTGGAAGCTCCTCGGCCGCAAGGAAGTCTACGTCCCCTACAACAACTACAAGCTCTCCTCCGACCAGGTGAAGAGCTCCGACGCCATCAAGCCCAAGCACCTCAACCCCGACCTGCTGCGCTTCGAACTGCACCGCGTCTGGGTCGTCGAGGCCAACCTCAAGCCCGGCGTCAGCCACCTCTACGCCAAGCGCGTGTTCTACATCGACGAGGACAGCTGGGACATCGTCACCACCGACTGCTACGACCAGCGCGGCCAGCTCTGGCGCGTCGGCGACAGCTACGGCCTCGAATACTACCAGGTCCCGGTCTACCGAACCGGCGTCGACTCCATCTACGACCTGCAGTCCGGCCGCTATACCGCCGTCGGCTTCTACAACGAATCCACCCCCCCGGACTTCGCCGTCAAACTCACCCCAGAAGACTTCACCCCAGAAACCCTCAGGAACGCCGGTGTTCGATAGGGTACAATCTCCGGCGGCGGCAGCGCCGCCGGAGGTGTGACCGATGACCGAAGACAGCGAGACCATCCCGGTCCGGCCGGCCCACCGGTTCCCGACCGAGCGCCTGGCCCAGATGATCGGCGACGCCCTCGGCGCGCGCCTGGCCGAGGTCCGGCAGATGCGCGGCGGGCAATCGAACCCGACCTTCCTGCTGGTCACCGACCGGGACGACTATATCCTGCGCAAGCAGCCGCCCGGCGCGCCCCTGCCCTCGGCCCATGCGGTCGACCGGGAATATCGCGTGCTCACAGCGCTCGCCGGCACGGCGGTTCCGGTGCCGCGGCCGCTGCTCTATGGCGAAGACCCGACGATCGTCGGCACGCCGTTCTATGTGATGGAACGGCTCAAGGGCCGGATCTTCCGGTCGCCGACCGTGCCGGAACTGGCACCCGCGGCACGGCGGCCGGTCTATCTGGCCATGGCCGACACACTCGCCAAGCTGCACCAGGTCGACTGGGCGGGCTGCGGCCTCGCCGATTACGGCAAGCCCGGCAATTACTTCGCCCGCCAGATCGCGCGCTGGACGAAGCAATGGCAGGCCTCGCAGACGCGCGACAATCCGTCGATCGACCGGCTCGCCGACTGGCTGCCCCGGCATATCCCGCCCGGCGACCTGGTCAGCCTGTGCCATGGCGATTTCCGGCTCGACAACATGGTGTTCGATCCAACCGAGCCGCGGGTCATCGGCCTGCTCGACTGGGAACTGTCGACCCTCGGCCATCCGTTGGCCGATCTCGCCTATAACTGCATTCCCTATGTGGCGGCGCCCGAGATCAATAACGGCCTGCTCGGGCTCGATCTCGCCGCCCTCGGCATTCCGGACCAGGCGGACTATCTGGAGGCCTATGCGGCCGCCGGCGGCCCCAGCGACCGGCTGGAACCGTTCCACCTCGCTTTCTCGCTGTTCCGGCTCGCGGTCATCCTGGAAGGCGTGCTGGCCCGCGCCCAGGCCGGCAATGCGTCCAACAGCGAAGCCGGCAAGGTCGGGACCCGCGGCATCGCCCTGGCCGACCGTGCCTGGCAACTGGTCGGCTGAGCCGACGACATCACCAAAAGGGGAAGAGGCATGTCCACACCGTTCGATCTCAGCGGCAAGGTCGCCATCGTTACCGGGTCGAGCCGCGGCATCGGCCGCTCGATCGCCGAGACCATGGCGGGCTTGGGCGCCAAAATCGTGGTGTCGAGCCGCAAGGCCGAGGCGTGCGAGCCGGTTGCCGAAGCGATCCGGGCCAAGGGCGGCACGGCCAAGGTCATCCCGTGCAACATCTCGCGCAAGCCCGAGGTCGAGGCGCTGGTCGCCGAGACCAAGGCCGCCTTCGGCCGGATCGACATCCTGGTCTGCAACGCCGCGATCAATCCGGTCTATGGCCCCTTGGGCCAGCTCACCGACGAGGCGTTCGACAAGATCATGGGCGCCAACGTCAAGAGCAACCTGTGGCTCTGCAACCTGGTCATCCCGGGCATGGCCGAGGCCGGCGGCGGCGCGGTCGTCATCGTCTCGTCGATCGCCGGCCTGCGCGGCACCGAGGTTATCGGCGGCTACGGCATCTCCAAGGCGGCCGATTTCGCGCTGGCGCGCAACCTGGCGCTGGAATGGGGCCCGAAGAACGTCCGGGTCAACTGCATCGCGCCCGGCCTGATCAAGACCGACTTCGCCCGCGCGCTGATGGAGGATCCGGCTATCCTCGACGATCGCAACCGGCGCACGCCGCTGCGCCGGGTCGGCATGCCCGACGAGATCGGCGGCGTCGCGGCCTTCCTCGCCTCCCCCGCCGCCAGCTTCATGACCGGCCAGGTCGTCGTGGTCGACGGCGGCGTGACGATCGCCTGATCGAACAGAGCTCGCTCAATGCGCGGGACCGGGGCGGTCGCGCAGCCGCCCCGGTCGACGCTACCTGACGATCAACTGATAGGTCATGTCGTAGCACGCCGCGGGAATTGCCGAGCCGCCCGGCGGCGCGTTTTGCGCGGGAAGGCAACCGGTCGTGTGGACGGTGTAGTTGCCTGGGTTGAAGGTTCGGACGGTGAAGTAGCCGTCGGCGGCCGTGTACGCCGGGGATTGGCCCTCAATTGCGGAGGAAAGAAAGATCGGGGTCGGCCCACGCCACTCTGCAGTGACGCGCTCGGCGTGGCCGTTGATGGAAAAAGAAAGGCCTGTCGCGGCATTCACGGTCTGGGCCGAATACAGCGGCAGATACGCGACATATTGAGTTCCATACTCGATCGTCGCCACAACCGGGATCGCGACTTGCCGGCCGGCCGGAACATGGCAAGTCGTGGAGTGCCTTCCGGGTGACTGAGTGAGGAACGTGTAAGGGGTCATGCCGGGCACACAAAAATTCTCGGCCGGCGCGACGCGCAGAAAAAGCTGCGCTTGCCAATAAAGCTCGTCTATGTCCGTCAGGGACTGGCCCGGCTGGGCTTGAGCGCCGGTGGTGCCTGCAATGACGGCCAGCGCTGCTGTCATGATTGTTGCTGTTGTTCGCGACATTGTTTTTGTCCTGCTTGGCACGGCACCGAAAGCGGCGCCATGTGACGGGACCGCCACGCGAGTTGGTGGACATGAATCAGGTACTGAATTATTTGAACGTGAAAGAAAGTGCCGCTCATTAATAATACTGGGAACACGCGAGAACTGAATTCATCCCACAGGCACTGTAAAAACAATCAGTGATTGTTTAAATTTACCCTTGTGCCATTTTTTCACTAATTCGCCGCACGATTGATCGGTTGGACTTCATGCGATCGCTCAGTCGCCATGCGGCTCGAGCGCCCGGACCAGCTGGTCGCGCATCCACCGGTTGGCCGGATCCTTGTCGGTCGAGGCATGCCAGTAGAGATGCACGTCGATCGGCGGCATCTCGATCGGCAGGGGCAGGATCCGGTTGCCGAACTGGCGGCTGCACAGCAGCGCGTCATATTCCGGCATGGTCAGCAGCAGGTCGGTCTCGCTGACCACGCGGCAGGCCGCGAAATAATACTGCCCGCGCAGGCGGATGCGCCGGACGAGGCCGAGCCGCGCCAGCTCGGCATCGACCGCCCCTGCCCCGCGCCGGCGCGAGGTCACGGAGATATGTTGCTGGCGCAGATACGTGGCGAGATCCAGGCTCGCCCCGATCTCGGGATGATCGCGCCGAACCACGACCACCAACCGGTCCTGCACGACCGGACGGTGCAGCACATCGCCCGAGAGCGGCAGCAGGACGTCGAGTGCCACGTCGAGCGAGCCGTCGGCAAGCCGGGCCTCGAGCTGTCGGCGCTCGATCGGCGTGGCGGTCACGTCGATGAAGGGCGCACGCTCGATCAGGCGTCGCATGACGCCCGGCAACACGGTCGCCTCCAGGCTTTCATGCAGGCCCAGCACCATGTGCTTGCGGGCCTCGGCCGGGTCGAACCGGCTGGTCTCGGTCACCGTCGCCTCGAGCGCGCGCAGCGCGCGCCGCACGGGATCGACGATGCTGCGCGCGACCGGCGTCGGCACCATGGCATGGCCCTGGCGCACGAACAGTGCATCATCGAACAGCTCGCGCAGCCGGCCGAGCGCGTGGCTGATCGCCGGCTGGGTCAGGTGCAGCTTCTCCGCCGCGCGCGTGACGCCGCCCTCGCGATAGATCGCATCGAACACGACGAACAGATTGAGATCGATACGCGGCCCATGAACCATATCGATTGTTCTTCATTAGAAACATGCATTTGATCGATCCTATCGCCCGCCCTATCCTCGGCGCAACGAAACCGAAGGGAGCGGCGCGCGGTGGGCGAGATCTATCTGGTGCGCCATGGTCAGGCCTCGTTCGGGGCCGACGATTACGACGAGCTGTCGCCGCTCGGCCATGAGCAGGGCCGGATTCTCGGCCGTTGGCATGCGGCCCTCGGCACCAGGATCGATCAGGTCGCTCTCGGCAACCTGAAGCGCCATCGCCAGACCGCCGAAGCCTGGGCCAGCCAATTTTCCGACGCGGCACCGCCCCCGGCTCAATGGATCATCGATCCCGGCTTCGACGAATATGATCATCGCGAGATGCTGCTGCGCGCCCATCCCGAGGCCGGCGACCTGGCTGGACTGCAGCGCTGGATGGCCGAGCACGTACTTTCCCGCCGGGTGTTCCAGGAGGTGTTCAACGCCGCCATGGCACGCTGGATGAGCGGGCTGCACGACAGCGACTATCGGGAATCCTGGCCGCACTTCCACGGCCGCTGCGTCGGTGCGCTCGAGCGGCTAGCGGCGCAAGCGGGTGCCTCAAAGCGGCTGATTGTCTTTACCTCCGGCGGCACGATCTCGGCCATCTGCCAGCAGCTGATGGACCTGCCGGCGCCGCGCGTCGCCGAGCTCAACTGGTCGCTGGTCAATGGTGGCGTCACCAAGCTGTTCTACCAGCCTGGCCGCCTCAGCCTCAGTACGCTTAACAATTACAGCCACCTGGAACAGCGCGGCGATGCCGCGCTCCTGACCTATCGCTGACGGAAGGACGCAAACCATGAGTTTCGACCCCTCGCCCAAGACCAAGGATCTGATCACCCGCGTCGACGGGTTCATGCAGGCCCATGTCTTCCCGAACGAGGCCCGCTTCGCCCGCGAGGTCGCCGAGGGCGATCGCTGGCAGCCGGTCGCTCTCATCGAGGAACTGAAGGAGCTGGCACAGGCCGAGGGCCTGTGGAACCTGTTCCTGCCCGAGTCCGACCTGGGCGCCGGCCTCACCAACCTCGAATATGCCCCGCTGTGCGAACTGATGGGCCGGGTCGGCTGGGCGCCCGAGGTGTTTAATTGCTCGGCCCCGGACACGGGCAACATGGAGGTGCTGGTCCGCTACGGCACGGCAGAGCAGAAGCGCGAATGGCTGGAGCCGTTGCTCGCCGGCAAGATCCGTTCCTGCTTCGCCATGACCGAGCCCGCCGTCGCCTCGTCGGACGCGACCAATATCGAAAGCTCGATCCGGCGCGACGGCGATCATTACGTCATCAACGGCCGCAAATGGTGGTCGTCGGGCGCCAACGATCCGCGCTGCAAGCTGTTCATCTTCATGGGCAAGACCGACCCGGATCACCCGGACCGGCACAAGCAGCAATCGATGATCATCGTGCCGCGCGACACGCCTGGCGTCACGATCCTGCGCCACCTGCCGGTGTTCGGCTATGACGACGCACCGCACGGCCATGGCGAAGTGCTGTTCGAAAATGTGCGCGTGCCGGCCTCCAACATGCTGCTCGGCGAGGGCCGCGGCTTCGAGATCGCGCAGGGTCGCCTCGGGCCCGGCCGCATCCACCATTGCATGCGGCTCATCGGCCTGGCCGAGCGCGCGCTCGAGCAGATGTGCCGCCGGGTGAAGAGCCGCATTGCCTTCGGCCGCCCGGTCGCCGAACAGACCGTGACGCTCGAGCGCATCGCCGAGGCGCGCATCATGATCGACCAGACGCGCCTCCTGGTGCTGAACGCCGCCCATATGATGGACACGGTCGGCAACAAGGTCGCGGCCAAGGAAATCGCCATGATCAAAGTCGCCGCACCCAATATGGCGTGCCAGGTGATCGACTGGGCGATCCAGGCCCATGGCGGCGGCGGCGTCTCCGACGATTTCGGCCTGGCCAAGGCCTATGCCGCCGCCCGCACCCTGCGGCTGGCCGACGGCCCTGACGAGGTCCACCGCAACCAGATCGGCCGCATGGAGCTGAAGCGCTATTCCTGAGCGGCTGCTGGGCGGCCGATCGCCGGTCGGTCGCCTCGCATCAGCGATCACAAGCGCGCATTCTATCTCGTGGAATCACGCAGCCCCTTACCTGGGCTTAAGTTCATGGGATAGCCTGTCGGCCTCGACGGTCGATCGATGGGAAAGGCGAGAGTCCTCATGGCCCAACGCAAAGTCATCATCACTTGCGCCGTGACCGGTGCCATCCATACGCCGTCGATGTCGCCGCACCTGCCGATCACGCCGCAGCAGATAGCCGAGGCGGCGATCGGGGCGGCCGAGGCCGGCGCCGCCATCGTCCATCTGCATGCGCGCGACCCGCAGACCGGCAAGCCCGACCAGTCGCCCGCCGCCTTCGCGCCGTTCCTCAGCGTCATCAAGCAGCGCTCGAACTGCGTGGTGAACATCACCACCGGCGGTGCGCCGACCATGCTGGTGCAGGAGCGCGTACAGCCGGCGGCCCATTACCAGCCCGAGGTCGCCTCGCTCAACATGGGTTCGATGAATTTCGGCCTCTATCCCATGCTGAACCGGTTCAAGAACTTCGAGCATGATTGGGAGAAGCCGTATCTCGAAGGCTCGCGGGACCGCATCTTCCGGAATACCTTCGCCGACATCGAATATATCCTCGAGACCTGCGCCGAGGGCGGGACCCGGTTCGAGATCGAATGCTACGACATCGGCCATCTCTACACCCTGGCCCATTTCGCCGACCGCGGCGTGATCAAGCCGCCGTTCTTCGTGCAGAGCGTGTTCGGCCTGCTGGGCGGCATCGGCGCCCATCCGGAAGATGTCGCCCACATGAAACGGACCGCCGACCGGCTGTTCGGCGATCGCTACCACTGGTCGGTGCTGGGCGCCGGCAAGAACCAGCTGCCGATCGCCGCGATGGCCGCGGCCATGGGCGGCAACGTGCGCGTCGGGCTGGAAGATTCACTGTGGATCAGCGCCGGCAATCTCGCCGAGTCGAACGCGCAGCAGGTGCGGGCCGCGCGCCAGATCATCGAAGGGCTGGGCCTGGAGATCGCGACGCCCGACGAGGCCCGGGCGATCCTGCAGCTGAAAGGTGGCGACCGGGTGAATTTCTGATCCCGGAAGCGACGATTAAAACGTATTGCTCATCATCGTCTCGCCGCGGCCCATGGCTTGGGTCAGCGCATGGACATGGGCATGGATCGCGCATTTCATCGCATAGACCAGCAGCATCTCGGGCTCGCGCCGCACCCGTAGCAGCGCCATGAGGCGCCGGCGATACTCACGCCGCAAATCGGCCTCGCCGACACCCCACAACAGCCGCGCCAGGATCGCGGCGGCCTGGACGGAGGCCCAGGCCCCGGCCCGCGCGCGCCGCCATGGATGGGTCGCCCAGTAGCGCCGGCGCGTCTGGTTGAACCGCAGCCGGCCGCGCACGAACAGATCCTCGAAGCGATCGAAATAGGCTGCTGGCGCATAGAGCTCGCGCATCAGGGCGAGATATCCCTGCTGCAGCTCGTCGCGGCCGAGCCGCAGCGGGATGACGTTGGTGCCGAACGGCGACCGGTCGACCGGATCGATCCGACCCTCGATCGCCAGGCGTGCATGCAGCGGCGTCTTCGGCAAGGCAGTCAACATGCCGGTCATGGCATGAATGATGCGGGCCTCGGCGAGGAAGCGGCGATGGGCCTCGAAGATCGTCGCGTCGTCATGGTCGAACCCGAGGATCATGCCGCACCACACCTCGAGGCCGGCATCCTGGATGGCATGGACCTTCTCGACCAATGTCCGTTCGCCCCGCAGATTCTGCTTCTTCCGGGCCTCGACCAGGGCCGCCTCGTTCGGGCTTTCGATGCCGACGAACACCGTCACGATGTTGGCCTCGGACATCAAGGCGAGCAGTTCCGCGTCGTCCGCCAGGTCGAGCGATGCCTCGGTGAAGAAGGTGAGCGGATAGCCCCGCGCCTCCTGCCACGCGGCCACCTCGCGCAGCAGCGGTTTGATCGCGTGCTTGTTGCCGATCAGATTGTCGTCGACGATGAAGACGAACTCCGCTCCAAGGGCGTGGAGCGCATCGATCTCGGCCAGGACCTGCCCACCGGTCTTCAGCCGCGGGCGCCGGCCGAAGGTCACGATGATGTCGCAGAATTCGCAGGTGAACGGGCAGCCCCGGGAGAATTGTACGCTGCCGAAGGCATAGTGCTTCATCGGCAGCAGGTCGAACCGCGGGATGGGCACCCGCGACATGTCCGTGCGCTCGGCCTGCTCATAGCGGCGCTTGTGCCGGCCGTGCCCCCAATCAGTGAGGAACTGCGGCCAAGTCTCCTCCGCCTCGCCGATGAAGATCGCGTCGGCGAGATCGGCGAAATAATCCTCCTGCAAGGTGACCCACGGACCGCCGACGATGATGAAGGCCCCGCGCTGCTTCAACTCGGTAAGGATCTCGCGCATGCGGAAGCGCTGCACGCTCATGCCGGTGACGCCGACGATGTCGGCCCGGGCGCATCGGGCAAAATCGATGGCCTCGACATTCTCGTCGATCAGCGTCGCCCGATGCGGGCTCGGCGTCAGGGCCGCCAGCAGCGGCAGCGCCGCGACGGGGAACACGGCGCGCTTGCCGAAATAGGGCATGGCATGCTCGAGGCCCCAATAGGAGACCTCGAACCGCGGGTTGATGAGGACGATGTCGGCCATGAGCTAGAGATGGGGCGCCCGGAGGCATTTCCATCGCCCCGCTCTCGGCCGACCGCTACGGGCGCTTCGGGATATCGAGACCGCGCTGCACGGCCGGGCGCGCCAGCGCACGGGCCAGCCACGCCGGAACGTGCTTCAGGCTGGCGTAGTCGACCAGCTCGCCCGCCTCATAGAAGCCCACCAGATTGCGGACCCAGCCGAGCAGCGAAATGTCGGCGATGGTAAAATCGTCGCCCATTATCCACTGCCGGCCGTCGAGCCGCGTTTCGAGCACGCCGAGGAGACGCTTCGACTCGTTCACATAGCGCTCGAGCGGCCGCTTGTCGGCGTATTCCTTGCCGGCAAATTTATGAAAGAAACCGACCTGGCCGAACATCGGGCCGACCGCCCCCATCTGGAAGAACACCCATTGCAGGGTCTCGTAGCGCCCGGCGGGATCGGTCGGCAGCAGCTTGCCGGTCTTGTCGGCAAGATAGACGAGGATGGCTCCGGACTCGAACAGGCCGAGCGGGGCGCCGCCCGGACCGTCCGGGTCGATGATCGCCGGGATCTTGCCGTTCGGGTTGAGTGACAGGTATTCGGGCGTCCAGGTCTCGTTCTGCCCGATGTTGATGGCATGGACCTCGTACGGAAGGCCAATCTCTTCGAGCATGATCGAGGCCTTGACGCCGTTCGGCGTGGGCAGGGAATAAAGCTGCAGCCGGTCGGGATGCTGCGCGGGCCAGCGGGTCGTAATCGGGAAAGCTGAAAGATCGGCCATCGAATGCTCCAGGGGTCGACTCATGGGTCGGTTATGAAAGCGCATCATGTGCGGATTCCGGCTTCGCTTTCCAGCGACCCTTCCGTGGCATGGCCCGCGGAATCGACCTGCTGGCCGGCCGCGGTGGATCGACCGCAAGGGAGATTTCGGAACTTGCAGACGTCAAGATCGAGCGATTTAGCTTTTTCGTAACCCCTACGTGCGTCAAAAGGACGTACGGCAGACACACACCGACAGTCAGCCCGTGTGCATCACCGGCAAAATTCAAGAGATTTTGCTGAATCCCGCAGAACTTGGAGGACGGATTGCTTAAGTATCTTCTGGTATGTACCGCGTTGACCCTTGTGGCCGCTTCACCGGCATCAGCCGGCAGCGCGCACGGCGCAAAGCCCTCGACCACCACCCCGCCGGTTTCGGCGAACACGATGGCCGGCCGCGGCATGAAGCCCAATGAAATTGTCACGCCGCCCGCGGCCCAGTCGCCCCTGCCGCCGCCCCCGACGTCGTCGCGCACTCCGCAGTAAATAAACCGGCGGATGGTGCCTGCCCGCCGCACGGCAGGCACCATCTCCTGGTTCGGTCGAGAGCGGCAGCTGTCCGATCCGGTTCGGGTCAGATATGGGCGGCGCGGTGCGCCCCAGCGCCCAGGATCCGCGCCGCCGGCAAGCGAAGCGTCACGGTCGTGCCGATGCCCTGCACGCTCGCCAATTCCGCCGATCCGCCATGCAACTCCATGAGTTGCCTTGTCAGCGGCAAGCCGAGGCCGGTCCCGCTTGCCGCCCGCCCCTCGCCACCCTGGCCGAAACGCTCAAACGCCTTGGGGACATCTTCCGCAGCAATACCGACGCCCGAATCCGAGACGGTTACCCTTAATCCTTGGACATCGACGTCTACGCCAAGAGCGACCTGCCCTCCCGCCGGGGTAAATTCGATCGCATTGGAAAGCACGTTGATCAGGCACTGCTTTATACGCAGCGGATCCGCCCAGACGCGAATATCGCGCGCTCCAAACTGGTCCAGAACGACCTTCTTTGCGGCCGCCCGTTCCCGGACCATCATCATTGCGCTTCGCACAAGGAGTTCCAGATCAACGGCCTCTTCCGACAGATCGAGCTTTCCCGCCTCAGCTTTCGAAATGTCCAGCAATTGATTTATGAGCTCAAGTAAATGCCGTCCGCTCTGATGGATGTTTCCGACATACCCTCGATACTTTTCACCAATATCTCCAAACATACGCTCAAGTATTATTTCAGAGAATCCGATGATCGCGTTCAACGGAGTTCGAAGTTCGTGACTCATGTTCGACAAAAATTCGGACTTCGCCCTGTTAGCGCTCTCGGCTGCTTGCTTGGCTATCTGAAAATCGTTGGCCAACCGTTGAGAGGCCAACAATTCCATCTTACTCTTCTCGAGTTCCAACTTCACAGCGACGTAACCGGCGTACTGTTCGGCGTAATCGTTATTTATGATGCGATACAGGTCGTAATAAGAAACAAAATGATGTAACGCCTTTTCATGTTGCTTGAGATATCTGAAGGACTCCCACAATACTCGGTGGAAGCGTGCTTGCTGGAGGGGCAGCAAATTAGAAATTTGTTCCTGACGAAATCGAATGCCAAGCTCAATGGCGTCCTCATGCCGACCGAGACCGAGAAGCGCCTCCCCGACACCTATGTGACAGCCAATCTCCCGCTGAAGATTTTTGGTGGACACGGCCCTATCGAGAATTTCTTCGAATATATCGATAGCCGTTTGGTAATTTCCTAAAATCACATGACACTGGCCGGCCGTATCCAGCATGGGATCATAATATTCTGGCCATTTCTCCTGGATATCGGTCAGAAATTTTGGCGCGACAATGTCCAAGAACTCACGCCCGTAACGCGCTGCTGTTTCCGGATCGATTTCGCCCTGAATCCTGCTCAGGAGCGTCTGCGCCCGATTGTTCAACACGAGCAGCCGGTCTGCATCGGCATTGACGCGGCCACACAGAGCCAGCGCGCCTTCGTACGCAAGCTCGGCCCCCTGATAATTCCGCAGGCTCGCCAGAACGACCCCTGTCATGTTGAGACATCGAGCCTCACGGACGACATCGCCCAGTTCGTGCGCCAATGCGCCGGCGATCTCGAGCCATCTCAGCGCTTCCCCCATTCTACATTGATGGTAGAAAGCTAGGCCGACGTAATAGCAGCATCGCCATTTTTCGAAGCGATGAGATACATTCCCCAGCAGATTGGCCGCTTCAATCCCGAGCTCGACAACCGGCGCCCAGCTTTGTGCGTTCTGGTGAACCTGTTGCGCGCAGATCAAGGCGCGCGAGAGCAACTGGGCATCCCTCGTGGCCCGCGCCAGCATGACGACTTCGTCGGCAGACGGGACATGAGCGGCGGAAAATGCATCCGCTTCGATCTGGCGAATCAGCTCCGTGATGCGCCCGTTGGGGTTTTCTTTCGTCGAATCTGCCAACATGCCGATAAAATTCTTACTTCCCGAGAAGCCGCTACGATCCACTAGGAGGACGGTACGACCAATACCGTAGCAGATAGCTTAAAGCGTTTACGAAATATGACCACCAGCGTAACAGGTTAATCCCGTCGTCGAGCGCAGGCCATGGCCATCGATGACCTGAACCTTCCTTCGATCCTCTTTCACTGGCTTGCCGCTCCAGTCTTTCCGAACTACGCGCACCTCGCCCGCGACGATAGCCGGCCGCACAGCTTCGACGCCATCTCGCAGCAATGACAAGAGCGGACGGTCCGCCGAACCAAAGGAGCGGACGCACGCCCCCAGACATGGGCGCAGCGGGAGTTTCCGCCGGATCCTGGAGATTTTCTGAAAAGAGAGAATGGCGGACAGGGCGAGATTCGAACTCGCGGTACCCTTACGGGCACTTCAGTTTTCGAGACTGACGCCTTCAACCACTCGGCCACCTGTCCGCAGATCCTCGGAGGATCATCTCGCCGCTTTGGTTGGGGTTGGTTGAGGACCCCGGCGGCGAGGAGCGGGTATCTAGCGCATGATTTTCCGGCTGGCAAGGCGCTTTCGCTCAGATCATGGCAGCATTCCGCTCAAATCACGTTGACAGTGAAAGGCTCACCTATATGATGCGCCGCTCCAAACGGGCGGCTTTGGCCCGTCATGTAAATTCAGTCGAAGAAGACCAAACATGTTCGCAGTCATCCGCACCGGCGGCAAGCAGTACAAGGTCGCCCAGAACGACGTCATCAAGGTCGAGAAGCTGGCCGGCGACGCCGGCGCCTCGATCGTGATCGAGGACGTCCTCATGGTCGGCGACGAGGCCGGCACCACGTCCGGCACCCCGGAACTCTCGGGCGTCTCCGTCCAGGCCACCGTGCTCGAGCAGATGCGCGACGACAAGGTGCTGGTCTTCAAGAAGAAGCGGCGCCACAACTATCGCCGCAAGAACGGCCATCGTCAGTACCTGACGGTGCTGCGGATCACCGACATCGTGACGGCCAAAGCGGCGAAGGCGCCCAAGGCCAAGGCAGCCGCCGCTGCGGCGCAGGAGTAAGGTTCGATGGCACATAAGAAAGCTGGCGGCTCGTCCCGCAACGGCCGCGACTCAGCCGGTCGCCGCCTCGGTCTCAAGAAGTCGGGCGGCCAGGCCGTCATCGCCGGCAACATTATCGTCCGTCAGCGCGGCACGAAGTTCTATCCGGGCGAGGGCGTCGGCATGGGCCGCGACCATACACTGTTCGCGCTCGTCGATGGCGCCGTGAAGTTCCTGCATGGCCGCCTGGACCGTACCTATGTGGCGGTCGAGCCGGCACCGGTGGCCGAAGCCGCCGAGTGACGCCTCCCCTTCCCCGCGGGAAGGTTCGGTTTCGAAGGGGAATGGGCCACCATTCCCCTTTTTCTTTGTCCAAAAGCCGCCGGCTTGAAAGTTGACGTTCGGCCATGAAGTTTCTCGACCAGTGCAAGATCTACCTGAAGAGCGGTGACGGCGGTGCCGGCACGGCAAGCTTCCGGCGCGAGAAATTCATCGAGTTCGGCGGCCCCGACGGCGGCGACGGCGGCCGTGGCGGCGACATCATCTTCGAGGTCGTCGAGAACCTGAACACGCTGATCGATTATCGCTATCAGCAGCATTTTCGCGCCCAGAACGGCCGGCCCGGCGCCGGCCGGCTGAAGACCGGTGCCGGCGGCGAGCATGTCGTGCTCAAGGTTCCGGTCGGGACCCAGGTGATGGACGAGGACAAGGAAACGGTCCTCCTCGACTTCACCGAGGCCGGCCAGCGAGTCGTGTTCCTGCGCGGCGGCGACGGCGGCTTCGGCAACCATCATTACAAGACCTCGACCAACCAGGCGCCGACCCGGCGCGACATGGGCTGGCCCGGCGAGGAGCGCTGGATCTGGCTGCGCCTCAAGCTGATCGCCGATGCCGGGCTGGTAGGCCTGCCCAACGCCGGCAAGTCGACCTTCCTGGCCGCGACCTCGCGCGCCAAGCCCAAGATCGCCGATTATCCGTTCACGACCCTCAAGCCGCAGCTGGGCGTGGTCGGCGTCGGCGACGAGGAATTCGTGCTGGCCGACCTGCCCGGCCTGATCGAAGGCGCCAGCGATGGCGCAGGCCTCGGCCATCGCTTCCTCGGCCATGTCGAGCGCTGCGCCGTGATCCTGCACCTGATCGATGGCACCGAGGAGGACGTGCTCGGCGCCTACAAGCTGATCCGCAAGGAGCTGAAGGCCTATGGCGGCGGTCTCGTCGACAAGCCCGAGGTCATCGGCCTCAACAAGGCCGACGCGATTCCTGAGGACGAGCTGAAGGCCAAGGTCACGAAGCTGAAGCGCTCGTCCAAGCGCCCGGTCTTCGTGCTGTCCGGCGCCACCGGCGCCGGCGTACCCGCCGTGCTCCATGCGTTGCGCGCCGAGATGACGGCGAAGCACGAGGCGCGCGAGGAAGCGGCCCGCGCCGCGTTCGACACGGTCTAGCCGGCCATGACCAGCCCGCACCGCCTCGCCCAATCGCGACGTTTGATCGTCAAGATCGGCTCGGCGTCGCTGGTCGATCCCCAAACCCTGGAGATCCGCCGCGGCTGGCTCGACGCGCTCGCCGACGACGTCGCCCAGTGCCGCGCGCGTGGCCAGGAGGTGCTGATCGTGACCTCCGGCGCGATCGCCGTCGGGCGCACCGGCCTGGGGCTCGCCCACCGCCCGGCCAAGCTCGAGGAAAAGCAGGCCGCCGCCGCCGTCGGCCAGGTTCGCCTGGCCCAGCTCTACCAGGAAACGCTCGCCCGCCATGGCATCGCCGTCGGACAGATCCTGCTGACGCGCGAGGATACCGAGGCGCGGCGTCGCCATCTGAACGCCCGCGCCACGATCAACCAGCTGCTGGCCCTGGGCGTGGTCCCGGTGGTCAACGAGAATGATACGGTCACCACGTCGGAAATCCGCTTCGGCGACAACGACCGCCTGGCCGCCCGTGTCGCCCAGATGATCTCGGCCGATACGCTGGTGCTGCTGTCCGACATCGACGGGCTCTATACCGCCAACCCGCGCACCGACCCGACCGCCCGGCACCTGCCCGAGATCGCCGAGCTGACCCCGGAGATCGAGGCGATGGCCGGCCCGCCGCTGCCCGGCATGAGCTCGGGCGGCATGGTGACCAAGCTGGCCGCGGCCCGCATCGCCATGGCAGCCGGCTGCCGTATGCTGATCGCCGAAGGTCATGTCGACCATCCGCTAGCCGCGATCGAGGCTGGGGCGCGCGCCTCCTGGTTCCTGCCCGCGGCCGAGCCGCTCACGGCCCGCAAGCGCTGGATCGCCGGCAGTGTCAGCCCGCTCGGCACGGTCGTCGTCGATGCCGGCGCCGTGACCGCGCTGCTGGGCGGCAGCAGCCTGCTGCCGGCCGGCATCGTCGCGGTCGAGGGCCATTTCGAGCGCGGCGATGCGATCCTGGTGCGCGGGCCTGACGGCCAGGTTGTCGCGCGCGGCCTCTCGGCCTACGCCAGCGGCGACGTCGCCCGGCTGCTCGGTCACAAAAGCGGTGAAATCGAGACTCTGCTCGGCTACCGTGGCCGGGACGAGATCATCCACCGTGACGATCTCGTCGTGGGTTGAGGGATTTGGCAAACATGGCGGTGAGCCTGGCCGAAACGGCCGACGCAAGCGGTGAGGGCCTGGCGGCTCAAATGGAAGCCCTGGGTGCCCGCGCCCGTGCCGCCGCCGGATTGCTTGCTGCCGCCCCGACCGAGGCCAAGAACCGGGCGCTCCACGCCGCTGCCGCCGCGATTCGCGCCGATGCCGACCTGATCCTCGCGGCCAACCGGCGCGATCTCGACACCGCTACAGGCCGTGAAATGACGGCCGCCATGATCGACCGGCTGACGCTCGATGCGCGCCGGATCGAGGCCATGGCGGCCGGGCTCGAACAGGTCGCCGCCCTGCCCGACCCGGTCGGCACCGTCGATTCGGCCGTGACGCGGCCGAACGGCCTGCGCATCGAAAAGGTCCGCGTGCCTCTGGGCGTGATCGGCATCATCTATGAAAGCCGCCCGAACGTGACGGCCGACGCAGCGGCGCTCTGCCTCAAGGCCGGTAACGCTGCGATCCTGCGCGGCGGCAGCGAAAGCGCGCGTTCCTCAGCTGCGATCCTGGCGGCGCTGGCCAGGGGCCTCGAAGCCGCAAGCCTGCCCGCCGATGCGATCCAGCTGGTCCCGACCCAGGACCGCGCCGCCGTCGGCATCCTGCTGACGCTCGACCGCCATATCGACGTGATCATCCCGCGTGGCGGCAAGGCGCTGATCGAGCGCGTCGCCGCCGAAAGCCGCATTCCGGTGCTGAAGCATCTGGACGGCATCTGCCATGTCTATGTCGACCGCGCAGCCGACCTCGCCAAGGCGCGCGCGATCATTCTCAATGCCAAGCTGCGCCGCACCGGCGTCTGCGGCGCGGCCGAGACGCTGCTGGTCGACCGGCCGGTCGCGGCCAGCCATCTGGTGCCGATGCTGGACGATCTCATCGCCGCCGGCTGCGAGATCCGCGGCGATGCCGAGACCCAGGCGTTCGATGCCCGGGTCAAGCCCGCGACGCCCCAGGACTGGTCGACCGAATATCTGGCGCCGATCCTGTCGGTCAGGATCCTCAACGGCGTCGACGAGGCGATCGCGCATATCGCGACCTACGGCTCGCAGCATACCGAATCGATCGTGACCGAGGACGAGGTCGCCGCCGAACGGTTCCTCACCCGCGTCGACAGCGCCATCGTCATCCATAACGCCTCGACCCAGTTCGCCGATGGCGGCGAATTCGGCATGGGTGCCGAGATCGGCATCTCGACCGGCAAGCTGCACGCGCGCGGCCCGGTCGGCGTCGCCGAGCTGACCAGCTACAAATATCGCGTGCGCGGCAACGGACAGGTCAGACCCTGAACAGACCGCATCCGACGCGGCGGCCGACCGCGGGCACGCTGACCCTGGCGCCGAGCCTTGGCGACCGCCGCGCCCGCAAGGTCGGGCTCTTGGGCGGATCGTTCAATCCGGCCCATCGCGGCCATCTCCACATCAGCCAATTGGCTCTGAAGCACCTCGATCTGGACGAGGTCTGGTGGCTTGTGTCGCCGCAGAACCCGCTGAAGCCGGTCGCCGGCATGGCGCCGCTGCGGGAGCGGCTCGCGCAGGCCGCTGCCGTCGCGCAACATTCGCATATCCGGGTTACGGATATCGAGGCCTCGCTCGGCAGCCGTTACACCGCCGATACTATAGCCGCACTGAAAAAACGCTTCCCGGCCGCCGATTTCGTCTGGCTGATGGGCGCCGACAACTTGAGGCAGATCAGCCGATGGGAGCGTTGGACCCAGATCTTCCAACTCGTTCCTATTGCGATTTTTGCGCGCCCGGCCTACTCTTTATCAGCGCTCGGCAGCTTAGCCGCGCGCCGTTTCGCACGTCATCGGATGTTTCCCGGTTCGGCTCGGCGCCTGGCAACGGCACCGCCGCCGGCATGGGTGTTTTTCGCCACGCGGCTAGACTCGCTGTCGGCGACGGCCATCCGGGTGCGGCGGCGCCGTTCGGTCTTCGCGCCCCGGGTGCGGCAGTGACGCGCCCGTAACGAGCAACAGCAAGTATCCTGAGGGGATAGATTATCGCCAAGAAGCCTAAGGCAGCCGAGCCCGCTGCCGCCGTTGAACCGTCCATGCTGGATATCATCGTCGCGACCCTTGACGACGGCAAGGCCGAGGAAATCGTCGCCATCGATCTGCGCGGGAAGTCCTCCATCGCCGACCATATGGTCGTGGCTTCGGGCCGATCGAGCCGCCAGGTGACCGCGCTCGCCGAGCAGGTCGCGAGCAAGCTCAAGGATCTGGGCCAGGGCCGCGTCTCGATCGAAGGCAAGGCGCAGGGCGATTGGGTGCTGCTCGACGCCGGCGACGTCATCATCCATATCTTCCGCCCGGAAGTGCGCGAGTTCTACAAGCTCGAGAAGATGTGGAGCGGCCCGACCGAGCTGCCGCAGGCCGGCCAGCAGGCCTGAGCCTGCCGTGCGCGCGACACTGATCGCGGTCGGCCGCGCCAAGCCCGGGCCGGCCCGCGATCTGTTCCAGGACTATGCCCAGCGCCTCTCGCCGCCCTTGACGCTCGTCGAGGTCGAGGAGAAGCGCCCGCTCCCCTCGGCGCAATTAAAGGCGCGCGAGGCGGAGCTGCTGCTGGCCGCCGTGCCCAAGGGCGCCACCGTACTGCTGCTCGACGAGCGTGGCCGCGATTTCACCAGCGCCGCCTTTGCCGAGCGGATCGGCCAGTGGCGCGACCAGGGCGTCGCCGACCTGGCCCTGCTGATCGGCGGTGCCGACGGCCATGGCGACGCCGCGCGCGCGCGGGCCGACCTGGTGCTGTCGCTCGGCAAGCAGACCTGGCCGCACATGCTGGTGCGCGCCCTCGTCGCCGAGCAGCTCTATCGCGCCCAGACCATCCTGGCCGGCCACCCCTATCACCGCGAATAGGACCGCCGACTATCGATCCGTTCTGACCAGCCAGCTATAGGCGGCGCCGATCGCCATCAGCAGGCTGGTGCCGAGGAACACGGACGGCATGCCGAACCGGCCGCCGAAGAAGCCGCCGAGCAGCGGCCCCACCACCTGCCCGGCATATTGCGACGAGGTGGCGTAGCCCAGGACGGCGCCGGCGAAGCCGTCGGGCACGTTGTGGCGGATGACGCTGGTGATGCAGGGCAGGAGGCCGCCCAGCGCCAGGCCCATCAGGAAGCGCAATCCGACAAGCTGCCAGCCCGCCGTCACAAAGGCTTGCGGGACCAGCAGCAGCGCCGAAACGGCGAGCGCGCCGGCGATGACGTTCCAATGACCGATCCGGTCGGCGAGCCTGCCGAGCCGCGCCGCCGACAGGATGCTGCCGAGCGCCGCCGCCGACATGACGATGCCGGCAACCAGCGTCACCTTGGCCGGATCCGGCACAAGCTGCGCCACATAGACGGTGATGATCGGCTCGATCGACATGTTCGCAACCATCAGCAAGGCGCCGGTCGCGAGCATGGCCACGACCGGCCGCGCGTCGGGGATCGACGCCCAGCCGATGCCCGCGCGGCTCTTGCGCTCGGCCCGGGTCGGCCGCGTCTCGCGGATCAGGAAGCAGGTCGCGAGGAAGGTCAGGAAAATCACCCCGCCGGCCAGATGGAATGTCGCGCGGATGCCGATCAGCGGTGGCAGCGCGCCGCCGATCAGCGGACCGACCAGGCTGCCGGCCATGATGCCGGACGACAGCATGCCGAGCGCCCAGCCCGAGCGCGCCTTCGGCGTCTGGGTCGCGACCAGAATGGTCGAGCCGGAGGCGTAGCCGCCGGCCAACCCGACCAGCAGCCTGAGCGCCGCTAATTGCCAGACATTCCCGGCCATGCCTATGAGCGCCATGGCGATGGCCATGCCCAGGCTGGCGCGGATCAGCATCAGCTTGCGGCCATAGCGGTCGGCGAGCCGGCCCCACAGCGGCGCCACCAGCGCCGCGGCGAAGAAGGTGGCGCCATAGGCGACGCCGGACCATTGCACGATGGCGGCATGGTCCTTGACGCCCAGCTGCTCGACATAGAGCGGCAGGAACGGCAGCAGCAGGGTCATGGCCACGATGGTGGTGAAGGAGCCGACCAGACAGACATAGAGGTTGCGCTGCCAGTGGGTCTCCCCACCTGCCGATGCATCTACCAGGATCGCACTCTCCACCATCGCCCTCCTGAATACGCTTAAATTGGTATACCATTTCGGTATTCATTTGAAGCTGGATCGGCATTGTCGGAACGACGGTGCCCGTATCGTCCTTTGCTCGATGGCATGCGGGAGGACAGCGACATGCAGAAGATCTCACCGTTCCTGTGGTTCGATGACCAGGCCGAAGAGGCGATGCATTTCTACGTTTCCGTCTTCAAGAATTCGAAGGTCGGGGGCATCACACGCTATGGCGAGGCAGGGCCCGGGCCGAAGGGCAGCGCCATGACTGTGTGGTTCGAGCTCGAAGGCCAGCATTTCACCGCGCTGAACGGCGGACCGTACTTCAAATTCAATGAGGCCATTTCGTTCGTGGTCGACTGCCGGGACCAGGACGAGGTGGACGATTTATGGGGCAAGCTCACGGCGGACGGCGAACCGGGCCAATGCGCCTGGCTCAAGGACAAGTTCGGCGTCTCGTGGCAGATCGTGCCGTCCATTTTGATCGAGTCGATCAAGGATCCCGATCCGGAGAAATCGACGCGGGTCATGCGTGCCATGATGCAGATGACCAAGATCGACATCGCGAGGCTGCAGGAGGCCTACCGGGGCTGATCCCGCGACCTGCCGCCGACCTCGCGAAGCCGGAGTTGAAGACTCAATCAGGATCGGCAGCTATCGAGTCAAAGTGGCCGATAGGCTGCCATTACGCTGTCCCCTAAGCGGCCGGCGTTGCCGATGACGTCAGGACAATCTTGCCGATATGACGGGCCGAATCCATAAGGCTATGAGCGTCGCGCGCGTCGTCGAGGCTGAAGGTGGAGTGGATCAGAGGCTTGAGGCGGCCGGCCCGGATGAGCGGCCAAACATGCGTCTCCAGTTGGGCGATGATCTCGGCCTTCTCATCGTGGCTGCGCGAGCGCAGGGTCGAGCCGATATGGGTGAGGCGCTTGGCGAGCATCGGAAACAGATCGAGGGCCGGTGCCGGTCCGTTCATGACCCCGATCTGGACGATCCGGCCGTTCATCGCCGCCGCTTTGTAGTTTCTCGCGACATAGTCTCCGGCGACGATGTCGACGATGACGTCGACGCCCTTGTTGTCCGTAGCCTCCAGGACCGCTTCGACAAAGTCCTCTTCGCGATAGTTGATCGCGACGTCGGCGCCGAGCGCCAGGCTCGCTTGCCGCTGCTCATCGTTCCCGATCGTGGTGAAGATCTTGGAAGCGCCGAAGGCCTTTGCGAGCATCGTCGCCGTCGTGCCGATGCCGGACGCGCCGCCATGGATAAGCAGACTTTCTCCTTCCTTGAATTTTCCCCGCTCGAAGAGATTGATCCAAACGGTCATGAAGCTCTCCGCAAGTGCCGCCGCTTCCACAAGGCTCAACCCCTCGGGAACGGTCAGCGTGGTGCGCTCGTCGGCGACGGCGTACTCGGCGTATCCCCCGCCCTGGACAAGAGCGATGACTTTGTCGCCGAGGGAAAAGCCTTGCACCTCATCGCCGCGTGCCACGACCTCACCCGAGATCTCCAGACCGGGAATGTCGGAGGCGCCTGCGGGCGGATCGTAGAGGCCCCGGCGTTGGAAGGTGTCCGGCCCGTTGACGCCGGCGGCGTGAACCCGGATCAGCACTTCGCGAGGCCCGGGCGCAGGTGTCGGGCGCTTCACCGGGACCAAGACCTCCGGACCGCCCGGTCGGGAGATTTCGATCGCTGTCATTTCGCGCGGAACACCATCAATCTGCGTGGCCATGAGTGACTTCCTTTCGAGAGAGGCTTGTGTGAACTCCCGTCTAAGATAGGCCGGTACGGTGCCGCATTAATGCAGCATGTTTCCATCACTCTGATGCGAATGTGCATCATCCTGGAGGAGCCGGATGAATTGGGATGACGCTCGTGTGTTTCTGGCCGTCGGGAGAGAACAGACGCTGCGCGGCGCGGCGCGATTGCTGAATATCGACCAGGCGACGGTCGGGCGCCGCATTGCGTCCATGGAACAAGCGCTCGGCTCCGTTCTCTTTCTCCGCACTTCGACGGGCTATCTCCTCACACCGGCCGGCGAAGCCGCCTTCGACGCCGCCGAGAAGATGGAGGTCTCCGCGCTGGAACTGATCAGCCGGACCCAGGGGCTAGACAGGAGCCCATCCGGTCTGGTGCGGATCACGACCACAGATTTTCTCGCCGTCGACTTCGTCATCCCCGCGGTCGCCGAGCTTCACCAGAAACATCCTGGGATCAGCGTCATCCTCGATAGTTCCTCTGAGCTCGCCAACCTGTCGCGCCGGGAGGCTGACATCGCCATCAGATCCCAGAAGCCTGGCAATCCGGATCTAATACTTAAGCGACTGGCGTGCTGGCCGATGGGATTGTTCGCATCGGCAGATTATGTGGCCAGAAATCCGGCCCCAATACCGGGTGATTTCTTTCGCGGCCATGACATCGTGATGTATCGCCCGTATCTGACCGATACTAAGGACCCTGCCCTGGTCGGGGAGCCTATAACGCACGGACGCGTCGTCGCCGCGGTGAATTCCAGCATGATGGTGCGCAAGGCTATTGGCGCGGGCCTCGGCATCGGCGAGATCCCGCTTTACATCGGACAGAAGGATAATCTGGTCCGTATCTGGCCGGACCGGGAACGGGCCAAGCCTTATGAGGTTTGGCTGGTGACGCATAGAGACCTGCGGCACACCGCACGAATCCGTGCGGTCATTGATCAGCTGATAAGCACGTTTTTGGCCAAGACGAAATAACCGAGGAGCAAAGCGTCACGCTGTCAGCGAAAGGGCCCTTGGCGATGCTCCTCCTTGCAACCACGACCTTTGGCGCGCGGGCATCGGTGCCAAGTTCGATCACTGCTCCCCACAGCAGCGGCCGCACGCCACCCAATTCAACCTCAGCCGATCGAGTATTGACCCTAATCCTCGCCCTTGCTCGACCGCTGCTTCTTCAGGTCCGAGCGCTTGCCCTTGGATTCGAGCCGCCGCTTCTTGCTGCCGAGCGTCGGGCGGGTCGGCCGGCGCGTGACCGGCGCGATCGCCGCCTCGCGCACCAGCTGGACCAGCCGGTCGAGCGCGTCCTGCCGGTTGCGGTCCTGGGAGCGGAACTGGTCGGCCTGGATAATCAGCACGCCGTCGAGCGTCAGGCGCCGCCCAGCGAGCTTCATCAGCCGCGCCCGGACGGGTTCGGTCAGCGCCGGCGACTGGGCGACGTTCCAGCGCAGCTCGACCGCGGTCGAGACCTTGTTGACGTTCTGGCCGCCCGGCCCCGAGGCGCGCACGAAGCTTTCGTCCAGCTCGCGCTCGTCGAGGGCGATGCTGCGGGTGATCTGGATCATAGCGCGGGCGGTGCTTCGCCCAGGTCCCAGAACAGGCCGGTCATGACCTGCAGGCCCTCGCGCAGGACCGGCGCCAGGCCATGTTCGTTCGGCGCGTGCTGGCTGCAGCCGGCGTAGGAATGCGGCACCCAGATCGTCGGCATGCCCAGCAGCTGCGCGAACAGGTCGTTCGGCAAGGAGCCGCCGAGGTTCGGCAGCACGGCCGGCGCCCGGCCGGCGGTGCGGGTGACCGAAGCGATCGCCCATTGCGCCGCCGGATGGTTCGGGTCGAGCCGGGTCGCATGGAAATAGCCCTTTTCCGCCGGCGTCACTGCGACCTGGGGAAAACCTGCGGCGACCAGATGCTGTCGGATCGCCGGCAAGAACATCTCGGGCTCGCGATCGACCGTGAAGCGAATCTGGCAATGCGCCCGGGCGCTCGGCGGAATGGCATTGACCGGTGCCGCGGGATTGCCAGCCGTCATCGCCAGCACCTCGAACGTGTTCCAGGCAAACACCCGCTCGGCCGGGGTCAGGCCAGGCTCGCCCCAGCCGGGATCAATCTCGGGCGCGTCGGGACCGCCATCGACCGTGAGGCCGGCAAGGCACGCGCGCACGGCATCGGGAATGGCGGCCGGTTTCAGTTCCGGCACCCGGATGGCGCCCGTGGATCCGACCAGGCTCGCGATCGCATGCATCAGTTGAATGGCGGGATTGGCGAGCAGGCCGCCCCAATTACCGGAATGATGGCCGCCCGCACGCAGATCGATGGAGAGATCGAAATTAAGCGCGCCGCGCGCGCCCATGAACACGGTCGGACGATGAGTTTCGAGTCGCGGCCCGTCCGATGCGATCAGCAGGTCGGCCGACAGCAGGTCGCGATGCAATTCGCAGAATTCGCGCAGGCCGGTGGAGCCGACCTCCTCCGCCATCTCCAGGAGGAAGCGAAGATTGAAGCCCAATCGGCCACGCACCTCGCGCACAGCCTGCAGGGCTGCGAGATTGACCGAATGCTGGCCTTTGTTGTCAGCAACGCCGCGGCCGTAGATCCGATCGCCGACGCGCTCCAATCGCCAGGGATCGCGCCCTTCGGCCCATTGGCCGGTCTGGCCGCGTACGGTGTCGCCGTGACCATAGACCAGCACGGTCGGCAGGCTGGGATCCTCGTCGATCACGCCAACGCCGATCGGCGGTCCGCCGGGCACCGGATTGTCGTAGATCTGGAACTGGCCGCCGAGCGTCTCGAAGGTCGGACGGATTTCGTGGACGAGATAATCCACCAGATAGGGCGCGCCGCGCGTCTCCTGGCTTTCGGTCGGAATGGCCACGCGCCGGGCGAGCGCCGCCAGGAACGTGCCGTCGTCGAAGCGGCTTGTCGCCTGATCTACCGCATCTTCCCGTGTCGCCATGATGTCTCTCCCGTCTCGAACGACGGCAGGGTGTCACGCTCCGGGCAAGGCGTCAAAAAGCCCATGCATCAAAAAAAGACAGGGCAGGCTCTCGAACCCGCCCTGCTCCATGAAGGAACCCCAGGGCCGATCAGTTCGGCGTCTGGAGCTTGCCCAGCTCTTGTTGGTTGAGCTGATCGGCGTCATGGTCAGTGCTCTTGCTGCCCGACGCCTTGCTGGTGCCCTGCTTCATGCCGTGAGTTTTGTGCGACATCTTCGTCGGCTTCTGGATGGCGCCGTCCGTGCCCGAGCTCGTGTTGCTCTGAGCCGGGGAGACCGCCGACGTGCTGTCCTTGGACGACATCGGCGCGCTGGGCGCCATGTCCATGGGCATATTCGTCGAGGAATTGTTTGGGGCGGTAACGCCGGGTGCCGTGGCGCTAGGGGCCGGGGGCGTGCTGGGTGTCGTGACACTCGTCGGCGCCGAAGCCGGGCCATTGCTCGATTGCGCCAGCGCCGTGGTCGCGGCCGCCATCAGCGCCAGCGAACCAACGGTCATCATCAATTTGGTCATGGACTGTACTCCCATTGCCGGGCTGGGTTGTGGTCCCTGCCTACCCGCATAACAGGTGATTGCGCCATTGGGTTCCGGCGGGCGTTGCGGACCGCTTCGGCCCCAAGGGTTCTTTGTAATCCCTGCGACTATTCGTAGCGTTGCGCAGGCGCCGCGCATGACCCGATGTGACCATTTGCGGGCATGGCGCCCAGCAAACTGCCAGTTCGGCAGCCTTTCCACACTCGATCCATCAGCCATCAACCGGCTTCACACAAGACCATGGAACTCGGGCGGTGGATTAACCCTTGTTTCCGACCAGCGTACGGCCGCCGCATTTTAACGATTTCTTCGGCTCCCACCACCGTCCCCCCCCCATTTCATTGACCCGGCGCACGCCAGCGGCGGCACGCCGGACCCGTAGGAAAGACCCGTATGGACAAGATTGCCAAAGAGACGCTGAGCAAGGTTCCAGCCGTAACGCTCGGCTTCTGGATCATCAAGATTGCCGCGACGACCCTGGGCGAGACCGGCGGGGACGCAGTGACGATGACGCTGGATCTCGGCTATCTGATCGGAACCGCGATCTTCGCCTCGGTGCTGGTCGTTGCCGTCGGCGCCCAGGTTATGGCGAAACGCTTCCGCCCGTCCCTCTATTGGACGGTGATCATCGCCACCACGACGGCCGGCACGACGCTCGCCGATTTTGCCGACCGATCGCTCGGCATCGGCTACGTCGGAGGCTCGTCCATCCTCTTCGTCCTTCTGATGGCAGTGCTCGGCCTATGGCACTGGTCGCTTGGCTCCGTCTCGGTCGACAGGATCGCCTCGCGCAAGGCCGAGCTGTTCTACTGGGCGACCATCATGTTCTCGCAGACCCTGGGCACCGCGCTCGGTGACTTCCTGGCCGATACGGGAGGGTTCGGCTATGGCGGCAGCGCGCTCGTCTTCGGCGCCGCGCTGGCGGTGGTCGCGGTGCTCTACTTCTACACGACCGTGTCGCGCACCGTGCTGTTCTGGACGGCATTCATCCTCACCCGGCCGCTTGGCGCCACGGTGGGCGACTTCCTCGACAAGCCGCATAACCATGGCGGACTCGCTTTGGGCCGCTTCGAGGCTTCCGCCGTCCTTGCGGCATTCATCGTCGCCTCCATCATGCTGATCCCGCAAAGGGCAGGACAGCATCCCGGCGCCCGCGAGGCGGTCTCGTACGATTGACCACGACGGCGTCGATGCCGATCGGGTGCGAGCGGGATGCCCGCCCGTTCACGGGGAGGACTGCCACAGCTCGGGCTCCTCCTTGGCCCGCTGAATTTCCTGAGCTTGCCATACCCCGGCGGCATCGCGCCGGCCGAACACGTGGACCGCATGTCCAACGACCAGCGGCACGCTTCGGTTGGCCGCGACCGCGGCCGTCGTATCGACCGTAACTGGCCCTCCCGTCGCCGGTTCGATGGTGATCTGCGCGGTATCGATCCGGATGATCCTGCCGAAGATCTGGCCGGCGGACGTCTGCACGCGTTGTGGCGGCGCCACCACCAGCGGCGGCAGCGTGCCGCCCGGACCGAAGATGTTCAAAGCGGCGAAGCTCGCAACGAAGACCTTGCCGTTGGCGACGACCGGCACGATACCGGCGTTGGCACTCGGGTTCGGCCAAGAGCCGGCGACGGACGAGAAGATCGGTCGGCTGCCGCTCGCGGCGGCGGGATCGAAGGCGTAGAGCGTCACCTTGGCGGGATTCGGGTCCGTCGGGCGGCTGACGGCCCAGATGATCGCCGTCTCGGCTTTCTGCCCGTTCGATGAGACCGACGTGAAGAAACCGGGATCCTGGCCCGAGCTGAGGCTGAAAGCCTTCTCCGGCAGTAACGTCGCCGGTGTGGTCGGCGCCTTCCACACCCGCATGATGTTCCCACCGCTGCTCACGATCCGGCGAATGCCGTCGGAGCCGAGGAAATAGGATGGTCCGCACCAGCAGGCGCCGATCGAGACGGTCGCGAGCACGCTGCCGGTATTGTGCCCCATGCTGGCCCGGTTGATGAGGTAGAGGTGGCCGGCCTTGCCGGCCGCGACGAGCGTCGAGGCCGCTTGGCCCAGAAGGTCAGGCACGACCATGGCGCCGCCGGAGCCAAAATCCTCGTCCCGGACGTCGAGCGGCCCGACGCCATCCGCACCCGTCGGCGTGAAATAGTCGAGCAGGCTGGCGAGGTCGGGCGAAAGCTTGACCACGCTCTCCTGGACATTGTTCGGCGGGTTGTAGGTCGTGCCCGAGGGATCCGAATTCCCGGTCACGAAATAGACGACGCCGGTCGGGCCGGCGGCCACGCCATAGCCCGACATCCAGATGGAGGAGAGAAAGAAGAAGTGCGGCGCGTTCGACAGCCGGTCCTCGAGCTGGTTGGCGGGCAGCGGCGCCAAGTTGCTCTCGGTCCAGCCGAGCAGCCAGCCGCGCGATCTGTTGGCGCTCAGATCGCAGAAGCTGCCGAAGCCGGCATAGATGCGCCCATTCGCCTCGAGGAGAGCGACGCGCTGGCGGCTCACGGTGGCGTTGAATTTGTAGATCGTGTTGCTGGGCGTCAGCGTATGGGATGCCGCCACGACCGCGGGCGGAATCTTGTCGGCGAGCGTCTTCAGGTTGAGCGCGTGAAGCTTGTAGGTAGGCGCGCCGTTCACGAGCTCGTACGACATCGCATACATCGTTCCGCCGCTGGTCGGATCGGTGGGATCGAGGTGGATGACGGGCGTGGAGCTGATGCCCATGACCGGGCCGGTGCTTCCACAATTGAGCGGCTTGGGCACCGGTAGCCCGAGTTTCCGCTGGACGAGGATCTTGCCCAGCGCCGGTCCCGAGGATGCGGAGATGGCGTAGACATTGTCGGCCTCGGTCACGACATAGACGACGTCCTGGGTCACGCCGTTGACCGTCAAGCCCCTGACGACCAGCGGCTGGGCGTCAACATAATCCTTGGCGGTATCGCCGGTCGCGATGCCGAGCTGGACCTTCTGCAGGACGCCGAACGAACCCGGCTTGACATTGCCGGTCGGGCCCGGCGTCAGCACCGTTTCGTTCGGGTTCCAGCCGGTCCGCATCGTGTCGTAATGGTAGGTCGTCACGTTGCCGGCGGGAGCGGACGCCGGGATGGATGATGCCGTCATGTCGGAGAGGAACGTGTCGGCCTCGGCCGCCATGCCGCCTTGTGTCGATGAGGCAGCATCGGGCAGCGGCGTCTGCGCGCCCGCCGGCCCGGCCAGGACGCTTCCCCCGGCGACCAGCGCGATGACTAAGCGGCGAAGGTGAAAGCCTGCTCGAACAATCGCCCTGATTTCACGACAATCGAACGCCGACGCCCGGTCTGACATTGCGCTGCCCTCCTCCATTGGAGGCATGTCTGGGAGCATGTTCTTCGTCTGCGATAGCCTTCGTCATTTTAGCGCGGATCGATAGCAAGCGCAGCTATATGGCGCGCCGAGGCGCAAGCTCGGGCCCCCTTTCCCGACGGTGAGCGCACCGGTTTAGGCGCTGACTCTAATGGAAATCGCGCGAGCGGATCTTGAGCCCGCGCTGATCCTCGCCCGGCCGGAGGACCTCGTCGGCCCGGGCATGGGGGACGTCGAGCGTCCGGTCGCGATCGAGCCGGCCCAGCTCCGCGCTGAGGTCGATCAGCTCTTCAGTGACCAGATGCAGCACGATGCCCTCGCGCTGCAGCCGGCCCCGGACGGCGACCAGCGAGCCGCCCATGACGATGCGCCTGTATTGCTCGAACTGGGCCGGCCAGACGATGATGTTGGCGATGCCGGTCTCGTCCTCGATGGTCAGGAAGATCGTGCCCTTGGCGGTGCCCGGCCGCTGACGCACCAGCACCAGGCCCGCCACCGTGACCCGCTGGCCGTCGCGGGTCCCGCCCAGCGCCTCGGTCGGCAGGATGCCGCGCGCCGCGAGCCGCTCGCGCAGGAAGGCCACCGGGTGACGCTTCAAGGACAGGCTGGTCGTGGCATAATCCGCGACCACATGCTCGCCCGGCTGCATCGTCGGCAGCACGACCGGCGTCTCCTGGGCGAGCGGCCCGTCGAGGGCCGCGAACAGCGGCAAGCGGTCCGTCTCGATGCCCTTGATCGCCCAGAGCGCCGCCCGTCGGTCGAGCCCCATGGAACGGAAGGCATCGGCCCGGGCCAGGCACTCGAGCGTCCCCCGCCCGAGCCCCGCGCGGCGCGCCAGCTCCTCCGGCGTCGCGAAGCGTCCTCTGGCCCGCGCCGTCATCAGCTTCTGTGCCTCCGCGTCGGCCATGCCCTTGATCAGCCGAAAGCCCAAGCGTAGCGGCTTCACCGCCCCGCCGGCCTCGAGCGTGCAATCCCAGTCGCTGTGGTTGACGTCGATCGGCAGGACCGTGACGTCGTGCGTGCGGGCGTCGCGCACGATCTGGGCCGGCGCATAGAAGCCCATGGGCTGGCTGTTCAGCAGCGCGCAGGCGAACACTTCGGGATGGCACCATTTCAGCCAGGACGAGACATAGGCGAGCTTCGCGAAGCTGGCCGCGTGGCTTTCCGGAAAGCCGTAATTGCCGAAGCCCTCGATCTGCTGAAAACAGCGCTGGGCGAAGTCCAGGTCGTAGCCGCGCTCGACCATGCGCCTGACCATCCGATCCCGGAACTTGTCGACGTCGCCGTTCTTCTTGAAGGTTGCCATGGCACGGCGCAACTGGTCGGCCTCGCCGCCGCTGAACTCCGCCGCGACCATGGCGATCCGCATCGCCTGCTCCTGGAACAGCGGCACGCCGAGGGTCTTCGTGAGCACCGACTTAAGCTCGTTATTGCAGGGATAGGCCGGTTCCAGCTCCTTCTTGTCGCGACGACGCAAGTAGGGATGGACCATGTCGCCCTGGATCGGGCCGGGCCGCACGATCGCCACCTCGATGACCAGGTCGTAGAAGCGCCGCGGCTTGAGGCGCGGCAGCATGCTCATCTGCGCCCGGCTCTCGATCTGGAACACGCCGATCGTGTCGGCCCGGCAGATCATGTCATAGACGCCCTCCACGTCCTGCGGCACGGTCGCGATCGTCCATCGGTCGCCGTGATGCTGCTCGATCAGATCGAAGCCCTTGCGCAGGCAGGTCAGCATGCCGAGCGCCAGCACGTCGATCTTGAGAATGCCGAGCGCATCCAGGTCGTCCTTGTCCCATTCGACGACGGTGCGGTCGACCATGGCCGCGTTCGAGATCGGTACCAGATCGCCGAGCGGTCCCTTGGTGATGACGAAGCCGCCGACATGCTGGGAGAGATGACGCGGAAAGCCGGTCAGCTCGTTCGCCAGCATCAGGGTCAGCGCCAGGCGCTTGTCGCTCGGATCGAGCCCCAGCTCGCGTACCCGATGCTCGGGTAGCCCCTGGTTGCTCCAGCCCCAGATCGTGCCGTTCAGGGCCGCGACGGCATCGGCCGACAGGCCCATGACCTTGCCCACGTCACGCAAGGCCGCGCGCATGCGATAGCAGATGACCGTCGCGGCGAGCCCGGCGCGATGGCGGCCGTAATGCTCGTAGATGTGCTGGATCACTTCCTCGCGCCGCTCGTGCTCGAAATCCACGTCGATGTCGGGCGGTTCGTTGCGGTCATGCGACAGGAAGCGCTCGAACAGCGTATTGCCCTCGACGGGATCGATCTCGGTGATGCGCAGGCAGAAACAGATCGCCGAATTGGCCGCCGAGCCGCGCCCCTGGCACAGGATCGGCGGTGTGAGTCCGCGCGCATAACGCACGATGTCGTGGACGGTCAGGAAATAGGGTTCGTACTTGAGCTCGGCGACCAGGGTCAGTTCCTTGTCGATCTGGTCGCGGACCGCCTTCGGCACGCCATCCGGATAGCGCCAGCGGGCCCCTGCTTCGACGCGATGGACCAGCTCTTCCGCCACTGTCCGGCCATCGAGCCCCTCCTCGTCCGGATATTCGTACTTGAGCTCCTTCATGTCGAACCGGCAGCGCTCGGCGATCTCGATGGTGCGCGCCAGCGCATCCGGATAGGCCCGGAACAGCCGCGCCATCTCGATGCCCGGCTTCAAATGGCGCTCGGCATGGGCCTCGAGCCGACGGCCGGCCTGGTCGATCGTGCATTTCAGGCGCACGCAGGCGAGCACGTCCTGCAGCACCCGCCGCTCGGGCGCGTGATAGAGCACGTCGTTGGTCGCGACCAGCGGCGTCCCCGCCCGATCGGCGATGGCGGCAAGCCAGGCGAGCCGTTCCGCATCGTCACCGCGATAGCGATGCTGTCCGGCCAGATAGCAATGTCCGGCAAAGGCTTGCCCGTCTTTCCTCAGCTGTTCCGCGAAGTCAGGATCGGCCTCGTCCGGCGGCAGGACGATCAGGACCTGGCCCTCGGCATGGTCCGGCAGGTCGGCGGCGTCGAGCCAGCATTCGCCCTTCGGCGCGCGGCGCTTGCCGATCGTCAGCAGGCGCGACAGTCGGTGATAGGCGGCCTTGTCGGTCGGCAGGCAGATCATGCTCGGCCGGTCGCGGAAATCGAGCCGGCAGCCGATGAGGCAGCGGATCGGCGGCTCCTCGACCCCGTTCTCTTTCTGCTCCTTGGCGATTGCCTTGGCCTCGGCCCAGGCACGCACCACGCCGCCCAACGTATTGCGGTCGGTAATGGCAATTGCCCGATGGCCATAGAACGCGGCCTGGCGCACCAGCTCGGCCGGCTGCGAGGCGCCTTCGAGGAAACTGAAGTTCGAGGTGACGGTCAGTTCCGCATAATCGCTCATGGGAAGAACCCGTGCAGGAACCAGGCGGGGACGGTCTCCGGACGGTAGAGGCCACGGCGATAGAGCCAGAAGCGCCGCCCTGCCTCGTCCTCGACCCGATAATAGTCGCGGATGCCGTCGGTGCCGGCCCCAGATTGACCATTTTCCGGCTCGCGCCACCATTCCAGTGCGATGCGCTCCGGCCCCTCGGCCCGGCGCACCCGATGCGGCACCCGGCGCCAGCGGAACATCAGCGGCGGATCGTCCGGCACCGGTGCCATCACCTCGATCGGGTCGGGATATGTCAGCAGCCGGATCGGACGCGGCCGTGCGACCGGCCAATCCTGCTTCGGTTTGCCGCCATGCCGTTCGTCGAGCACCGAGACCGCGCGCTGGGCCCGCTCCGGCAGATGGCTGTTCTCGGGCATCAGGCGCAGCACGTTGCGGGCGCCCAGCCGGTTGGCGAGCCGATCGACCAGCGGCGCCACCGCCCCGTCCGCTTGCCCGGCATCGAGTCCTAATTGCCGGGCCGCCAGCGGCTCGACCGCAAGTGCCCTGAGCTGCATCAGCTCGATACCGAAGCCGGGCGCGATTTCGCCGATCTTCTCGGTCATGAGCCGGCCCAGATGGCCCGGCTCATGGCTCGGCCGGCTGGTGCCGATGGCGATGCGCTCGACCTGCGCATCGACGCGGAAACAGGCGAGCTCGAGCCGGCGCGCGCCCAGGCCCTCTTCCTCCAGCCGGCGGCACAAGAGCGCCATCAATTGCGTAAGCCCGTGTTCGATCGCCTCCGGCGTCGAGATCGGCTCGGCCAGGATGCGCCGGACCATGCGCGGCTCGATCGGCTGGCGCGGCGAGATCGGCTCCTCGATCAACCCCAGCGCCTGGTCGAGCCGACGGGCGACCGCCTCTCCAAAGCGCGGCGCCAGCGGCGCCCGCGCCATGCCGTAGAGATCGCCGATCCGCTTCAGGCCGAGGCGCTTCAAGTCCTGGGTGATCTCGGCGGCCAGGCGCAGGCCCGCGACCGGCAAGGGTGCCAGGGCCGCCCGGGCTTCGCCAGCCGCAAGGATGCGGACGGACGACGCCGGCAACTCGGCATAGCGGGCGACGGCCCAGGCCGCACCCGGCGTGTCGGCGACGGCGGCGCGGGCGGCGAAACCCAGGCGCGCGGCCCGCTCGACCAGCTCCCGGGCGAGCGCTTCCTCGCTCGGGACGAGCGGCACGCAGCCGGTGACGTCGAGCCAGATGCCGTCCGCGCCATCGACCGAGGTCCAGGGGCTGAAGCGGCCGCACCAATCGGCGAAGCCGGCCAGAGCCTGCGCATCGCCGGCCGGATCGGCATCGACCAGCCGCAGGTCGGGCAGCCGCGCCCGCGCGTCGGCCAGGCTCATACCCGGTGCCAGGCCCGCGAGCGCCGCCGCCGGATCGACCGCGGCCAGCACCCGGCGGCCGGCGACATCGGCGACCGTAACCAGCGGCGAAGCCTCGGGCGTGCGAAGCTCAGCCGGCCTGCCGGATGGGGGTGTCCCGCCGATCCCGGACGGCCCTCCGGATCGGCTCGACCTGCCCGACAGGTCCGGCGGGACGGACCGGCGGTGCCGATGCACCCGATCGGTCGCCCAGTTCCTGAGCCACAGCGACAATACCCGCCGCATCGCCCTCCTCCACCAGCCAATGACCGTACCCATGTTCGCCCGCCGGCGCCGCCCCCCGGCAGCGCTCCAGGCTGACCCGCCACCGCCCGCGCATCAGGCCGAAATCGCGTGGCACCGGCGCACCCGGCACCGCCACCGCACTCGGGGCCGAGGCGACCCGCCAGCGCGTGACCGCGGCTGTCGCCCCCGCCTTGGCGGCCTCGGCCTGGCGCAGCACCAGGCCCAGCCCGCCGACGCTCTCGGCGGCGAGTTGCAGCCGGCGGCTCGCCGTGAGATCGAGCCCATGAGGTTCCCCCAGCACGGCCGCGAGACCGGGGGTCTTCAGACCCTCCTCCATGGCCCAAAGCAAATCCGCGTCCCGCCGGGTCCGCGCCAGGATCAGCCGGTCGGGCGCCAGGCCCAGCCGCTGCAGGCCCGGCCCATAGAGATCCGGATCGGCCAGACACCACAGCACCGGCCCCTGGGCCGCGAGGCCCGCGAGCAGGCGGAGGACAAAGCCGCTCGCCGCCGCCCGGTCGGCGGCCTCGCCGACGATTTCGTGCAGTGCGCCTCGCGCCAGGCCGCCCTCAGGCAGGACGTCGTCGATCGGGCCGAGGCCCGTCGGCGCTACGCCGGCCGCAACCCGTCCCGGCCCTTCGAGCCGGCGCAGGGTCGCCCGGAGCGCCGCCAGGGCCGCGTCCTTCTTTCCGCCGCCGAGTTGCACCAGGGTCGCCACGTGGTCACCATCGATTTGTTCACTCTTTGTTCTAGCACGATGGCGCGCGTGGTCAAGCCCGAGTCGGGTCCGTCCGTGCAAAGTCCGGAATCTTCCGCCGCACGATCTCGATGACAGTCTCGGCCTTGATCCGCGTGCCGTCGACCGCGGCGCGCTTGACCGCCTCGATCGCGATCACCTTGAGCCGCACGGCATGCAGCAGGGCCAGCATGGTGACGGGGTCGCTGTCGCAGACCCGGCGGTAGACATGGCCAATGGCCGGGCCGGTGAGGCCGGTCGCCTCCAGGATCAGGAGCGGGGTAAAGGGGCCGAATTCGGCCTGGGGATCGGCGGTCGCGACCGCCTTCACCAGCGCGATGCAGGCCTCGGCGGCGGCCTGGTCGCCCTGCACCAGCTTGAACGCGGCGTTGGCCGGCGTGTCGGTGACATCGATCCGCTCCGCCCCCGGCACGGCCGCTTCCTTCTTTTCCCCCGACGGCTCGCTCATCTAGATCCCACAACCCTGTATGCTGGCCTGTCCGGCACGGAACGCTCATAATAGCGGTCGTTGCGACCCGGTCACAGGTTACGGAGCCGAGCCATGTATCCGACCGACGACGAAACGAGCGCCCGCCTGCAGGCGCAATACGAACGAACCAACGAGTTGGTCCGCGGCATGGCCGAACCGTTTCAGGATCTGTGGGCCTTCGCCGACAATCGCGCGGCGGTGAAGGTGGTCGACGGCACGGTCTACGGCGTTTCGGAAATCGTCGAGACACTGCGCGATCTCAACGAGCAGCTGTGGCTGACCTTCGCGCTGCTGGATGCCGACGAGGGCGACATCGCCTCCTTCGAACAGCTGGCCTCCCCCGGCGGCACGCTCGTCCTCAAGAGCCGGGCACTCGGCACCATCACGCTGCGCTACGATCTGATCGTGGCCGTGCTCGTCGATGAGGACGCGCCGGCCGAGGACGACGGCGAGGAAGAGGCGCTGCCGGGCTCGGAGGAAGCCGCCTGAGCTGCCGAGGCAACCCAGGCGGCGTATCCGTCAGCTCTTGACGAACGGGCAGCCGCCGTCCTTCAGCGGCCGATAGACTTCCTCGCCCGGCAGGACCTTCAGGACCTTGTAGAGGTCCCATTCGCCCTTGGATTCAGCCGGCGTCTTCGCCTGGACGAGATACATGTCGTGGACCATGCGGCCGTCCTCGCGGATATAGCCGCCATGGGAGAAGAAATCGTCGACCTTGGTCGCGCGCATCTGGGCCAGGACCTTCTGTGAATCCTTGGTACCGACCGCCTTCACCGCCTTCAGATAGTGGAAGATCGAGGAATAGACGCCCGCCTGGTAGGAGGACGGCATCAGGCCGTACTTGGCGATGAAGCGCTTGGCGAAGGCACGCGTCTCGTCGTTCAGGTCCCAGTAGAAGCCCTCGGTGAAGATCAGGCCTTGGGCCGTCTCGAGGCCCAGCGCGTGCACGTCGTCGATGTTGACCAGCATGCCGGCCAGCTTCTGCCCGCCGGTGACGATGCCAAACTCATGCGCCTGCTTGACCGAGGTCTTGGTGTCGCCGCCGGCATTGGCGAGGCCGATGACCTTGGCCTTCGACGCCTGCGCCTGCAGCAGGAAGGACGAGAAATCAGCGGTGCCCAGCGGCGCGTTGACCGAACCCAGGACCTTGCCGCCCTCATGCACGACCTGAGCGCTGGTATCACGCTCGAGCGCATGGCCGAAGGCGTAGTCGGCCGTGATGAAGAACCAGGTGTCGCCGCCCTGCTTGACCATGGCGCCGCCGGTGCCGTGGGCCAGCGCATAGGTGTCGTAGGTCCAATGGATGCTGTTGGGTGAACAGGCGGAGCCCGTCAGGTCCGACGAACCGCCGGCCGAGATCAGGAAGATTTTGTTCTTGTCCTTGGTGATCTGCTGGACCGCGAGCGCTACCGCCGAATTCGGCACGTCCGAAATGACGTCGACGCCGCCATTGTCGTACCAATCGCGCGCGATATTGGCGCCGATGTCTGCCTTATTCTGATGATCGGCGCCGACAACCTCGATCTTCTGGCCCAGCACCGAGCCGCCGATATCCTCGACCGCCATCTCGGCGGCGATCTGCGAGCCCTTGCCGCCGGAATCCGAATAGAGGCTCGACATGTCGGTGAGCACGCCGATCTTGACCGGCCCCTCCGCCGCGACCGCGAGCGACGTGGTCGCCAGCAAAGCGGCGGCGACTCCCCAGGCGAACCCGAACTTCCCTTCCATATTTCCTCCCCCGTCTTTATTGTCGTTGCAAATTAGAAGACGCGGGGGAAATAAAATCACATGACGGCGCCCAACTGCCAGGGTTGAAACTCGTCGTCGCCGAAACCGAGCGCCTCGCTCTTGGTCGGCTCGCCCGAGGCGGCCTTCAGCACATGCTCGAAGATGCGTTCGCCCATCTCCGCGACCGAGACCTCGCCATCGGCGATCGGGCCGCAATTGATGTCCATATCGTCGGTCATGCGCCGATAGAGTGCCGAGTTGGTCGCGAGCTTCAGGCTGGGCGTCGGCTTGCAGCCGAAGACCGAGCCGCGGCCGGTGGTAAAGCAGATCATGGTGGCACCGCCCGCCACCTGGCCCGTCGCCGACACCGGGTCGTAACCCGGCGTATCCATGAACACGAAGCCCTTGGCCGTGATCGGGTCGGCATAGCGATAGACGTCGGTGAGGTTGGTCGAGCCGCCCTTGGCGACCGCCCCCAACGACTTTTCCAGGATGGTCGTGAGCCCTCCCGCCTTGTTGCCGGGCGACGGGTTGTTGTCCATCGAGCCCTTGTTGATGGTGGTGTATTCCTCCCACCAGCGGATCCGCTCGATCAGCTTCTCGCCGACCTCGCGGCTCTGGGCGCGCCGGGTGAGGAGATGCTCGGCACCATAGATCTCCGGCGTCTCCGACAGCACCGCCGTGCCGCCGTGGCGCACCAGCAGGTCGACCGCGGCACCCAAGGCCGGATTGGCCGTGATGCCGGAATAGCCGTCCGAACCGCCGCATTGCAGGGCGAGCGTCAGGTGGCTGGCCGGCACGGTCATGCGCGTCGCCTTGGCCGCCTCGGGCAGCATGGCCTTGAGGCGCTCGACGCCACCCTCGATCGTCTTCGCCGAGCCGCCGCTCTCCTGGATCGTCATGGTTTCCAAGAGCGCACCGGTCTTGAGGCCGCCCGACTGCACCATGCCGGCGATCTGGTTCGCCTCGCAGCCGAGCCCGAGCAGCAGGACGCCGGCGAAATTCGGGTGGCGCGCATAGCCAGCCAGGGTCCGGCGCAACAGGTCGACCGGTTCGCCCTGTGCCGCCATGCCGCAGCCCGTGCCATGGGTGATGGCGACGGCGCCGTCGATGCCGGGCCAGTTCTCGCGAATCTCGCGGTCCATGATCGCGACGATGCGGCGCGCGACCGTGGCCGAGCAATTGACGCTGGTCACCACGCCCAGATAGTTGCGGGTCGCAACCCGGCCGTCCGGCCGGACGATGCCCTGGAACGTCGCCTGGGCCTCCGCCGGCACGAAGTCGGTCGGATGGGCGTCGGCGCCATAGGCATAGTCGCGATCGAACGACCCGATCGCGCAATTATGGGTATGGATATGCTCGCCGACGGCGATCGGCTGGGTCGCAAAGCCGATGATCTGGCCGTATTTCCGGATCGGCTCGCCGACCGCGACCGGCTCGATCGCCAGCTTGTGGCCGGCCGGCACGAAGCCTGCCGTCACGATCCCCTCGCCCGGGATCTCGGTCCCGGCCATCAGGTCCACCCGCGCGACCACGACCGTATCGTTGGGATTGAGGCGGATGGTGATCGGCGGCATTGCGTATCCTCCTACATATAATTGGCCTGACCAATTTAGCGCGTCTTGGCGATCGCGGACCAGCCACTTTCTGAGAGGTGGCATGCGGCATCCGTGTTTCTAACAATCGACGCTCGTCGTTCGTCCAATTGTCATAACAGTACAACTGACGGCGCCGCTCGATCGTGGCATGGTCTGGATTATTCGTCGTACCAATCCTCCATCCGAAGAGAGTCCGACCGTGATCAAAGCAATTTTCCCAGCTCTGACCGCCATCGCCCTGGTGGCCGGGTTCGCCGCCCCGGCCACGGCCGGCACCATCGAGACCATCAAGCAACGCGGCCAGCTGGCCTGCGGCGTCAATACCGGCAACCCCGGTTTCGCCCAGCCCGACAGCAAGGGCACCTACACCGGCTTCGAGGTCGACCAGTGCCGCGCCGTCGCCGCCGCCATCACCGGCAAGGCCGACAACGTCAAATACGTGCCGCTGACCTCGCAGAACCGCTTCACGGCCCTGCAGTCGGGCGAAGTGGACATGCTGGCGCGCAGCGCCACCTGGTCGCTGACCCGTGAATCGACGCTGGGCCTCGCCTTCCCGGTCGTGACCTTCTACGACGGCCAGGCCTTCATGGTGAACAAGAAGCTCGGCGTCAAAAGCGCCAAGGAGCTGAAGGGCGCCACGGTCTGCGCGCTCACGGGCTCGACCTCGGAGCTGAACCTCGCCGACTTCAGCCGCGCCAACAAGCTCGAGATCAAGCCGGTCAGCTACGACAGCCTGGACGGTGCCCGCGACGCGTTCCTGGGCGGGCGCTGCGACGCCTATACGACCGACATGTCGGGCCTGGCCGCGACCCGCGCCGCGATCACCAACCCGGATGACTACGTCATCCTGCCGGAAGTGATCTCCAAGGAGCCGATCAGCGTCGCCGTGCGCCAGGACGATCCCGCCTTCCTGCATGCAGTCCGCTGGACCATGTATGCGCTGATCGAGGCCGAGGAATTGGGCATCACTGCCGCGAACGTCGACCAGCACATGAAGGACGAGAACCCAGAGACCAAGCGCCTGCTGGGCGTCACCCCCGGCCTCGGCACCTCGATGGGCCTCAGCGACACCTGGGCCGTCGACGCGATCCGCCAGGTCGGCAATTACGGCGAAAGCTTCGAACGCAACGTCGGTGCCAAGACCCCGCTCAAGCTCGAGCGCGGCCTCAACGACCAGTGGAGCAAGGGCGGCCTGATCTACGCCCCGCCGTTCCGGTAACATCGAGAAAGCGGCGGCCTGCCTCAGGCGGGTCGCCGGCCGTATTACTGCAGCGTATGCCGCTCCGACCGCACCGGGCCGGCATCGACCGGCTCGGGCAAGGCACCGCTCGCCTGCAGGCTGAGATAGCGCATGCAGCTGACGCGCAGGAACGAGGCGAGGTTCGGCACCTCGCCCCGGTGCTCGATCAGCTCGTCATAGAGCTTGGCGATCAGCTGATTGGTCGCCATGCCGTCGCGCGCGGCGATCTGGGCCAGCACGTCCCAGAACAGGTTTTCCAGGCGCAGGCTGGTGACCACGCCATGGATGCGGACCGAGCGCGAGCGGGCCTCATAGAGGATCGGATCGGCTTTGACATAGATCTCGCACATGGTCCGTTCCCCCGTCAGAGCGTGATGCCGGTCCCGAGCACCGTCAGGAATTGCCCGATCCAGGCGGGATGGGCCGGCCAGGCCGGCGCCGTCACCAGATTGCCGTCGGTCACCGCAGCGTCGATCGCGATCTCGGCATAGCGCCCGCCGGCCAACTCGACCTCGGGCCGGCAGGCCGGATAGGCCGAGACCGTGCGCCCCTCGATTACCTTGGCTGCCGCCAGGATCTGCGCACCGTGGCAGATCGCCGCCACCGGCTTGTCCGCGCGCATGAACTCGCGCACCAGGCGGACGAGCTTCTCGTCGAGCCGAAGATATTCCGGCGCCCGGCCGCCCGGAATGACCAGCGCATCATAGGCCGCGACCTCGGCCGAGGCGAAATCGGCATTGAGCGCGAAATCATGGCCGCGCTTTTCGCTATAGGTCTGAGCGCCTTCGAAATCATGGATCGCCGTCGCGATCTTGTCGCCCGGCTTCTTGCCCGGGCAGACGGCATGCACAGTATGACCGACGGCGGCCAGCGCCTGGAACGGCACCATTATCTCATAGTCTTCGACATAGTCGCCGACCAGGAACAGGATCTTCTTGGCTGCCATGGCATCCTCCCGCGGAACTCAGATGAGAGATCGATGCTCTCATGGACCAACCGGCCCCGGGTAACAGCGGGCTATTTTATCTCCGCAGCGGCCGACGCCGCCGCAGCCACACCGGTTCGCGGCAGATCGGCCAGCACCAGGTCGATGAGGCCGGGAAAGCGCCGGTCGAGATCCTGGCGGCGCAACTGGTTCATGCGGCCATTGCCGCAATTGCGCTGCCGGATCAGCCCGGATTCGCGCAGGACCCGGAAATGATGGGTGCGCGTCGCCTTGGTCACCGGCAGGTCGAAGGAGCTGCAACTCCGCTCACCGCCCGGCTCCTGCGCCAGCGCCAGGACGACGCGTCGGCGCAACGGGTCGGCCAGGGCCGCGAAGATCGTTCCCAGATCCATCTCGTCCTCGGCAGGATGCCCTTCGCTGTCCGGCATGCGCTTCCCATCAGGTATGGCTTGCATCGTACCTTCAGTCAGGTACGATCCGCATCTTACCAGTTCAGTCGCACAGGAACGAGGGTCATCATGACGAAGGCACGCGCGGTCGTTCTGCACAGGTTCGGCGGTCCCGAGGTGATGCAGATCGAAACCACGGATTTGGCATCGCCCGGCGCCGGCGAGGTGCAGGTCGACCAGCGCGCGATCGGCTTCAACTATATCGACGTCTACCAGCGCAGCGGCATCTATCCCCTGCCCTCGCCGACCGGCCTCGGCCACGAGGCGGCGGGTGTGGTCGCGGCGGTCGGCCCCGCCGTCGAGGGCGTGAAGGTCGGCGACCGCGTCGCCTACATGAACGCCGGCCTCGGCGCCTATGCCGACAAGCGGATCGTGCCGGCGGCAAAGCTGGTCAAGATCCCCGACGGCGTGAGCGACGAGGCGGCGGCGGCCCTGCTGTTCAAGGGGATGACGGCGCAATATCTGCTGCGCAAGACCCATGCGGTCCAGCCGGGCGAGATGATCGTCGTCCATGCCGCAGCCGGCGGCGTCGGCCAGATCCTGTCGCGCTGGGGCAAGGCCTTGGGCGCCTTCGTCGTCGGCACCGCCGGCTCGCCGGAGAAATGCGACGTCGCCCGCAAGGCCGGCTGCGACATCGCCATCGACTATTCCAAGCCGGACTGGCCGCAGGCGCTGCTGGCGGCCACCGGCGGCCGCAAGGCCCGCGTCGTCTATGATTCGGTCGGCCGGGACACGTTCCTGCACTCGCTCGATCTCGCCGCACCGTTCGGGCTGGTCGTCAGCTACGGCGCCGCCTCCGGCCCGGCGTCCGAGATCTCGATGGACCTGCTGAACAAGAAGGGCTGCCTGTTCGTCACCCGCCCTTCGGTATTTCCGCACAATGCCGACCCGGCAACCTTCCGGGCCAATGCTGCCGACCTGTTCCAGGCGATCGCGTCGGGGGCGGTGAAGGTCGAGATCGGCGCGCGCTTCAAGCTCGATGATGTCGTCGAGGCCCACCGCGCGGCGGAGGCCCGGGCGACGACCGGCGCGATCCTGATAACGCCGTGAACGAAGCGGCCGGGGCCAAAGCCCCGGCCGTTCCCCTCTGTCAGCTCTTCAACGACGCCAGCACATCCTGGCCAGGCGCCACGCGGCCGCCCAGGTGCTCGCCGAAGAACTGCTCCATGGCGCGGTAGAACGCGAAGCGGTTCTCCTCGTTATGGAAGCCGTGGCCCTCGTTGTCCTTGACCATGTAGGGCACGTCGACGCCGCGGGCGCGCAGCGCCTTCACCATCTGGTCGGACTCGTTCTTGTTGACGCGCGGATCGTGCAGGCCCTGGGCGATCAGCAGCGGCGTCTTGATCTTGTCGGCGCTGAAGATCGGCGATTGGGCCGTGAGCTTGTCCTTCTGCGCCGGATCCTCCGGATTGCCGACCATCTCGTACATCATCTTGCGGCCCTGCTCCCAATAGGGCGGCAGCGTGTTCATGAAGGTCAGCAGGTTCGCGACGCCGACATAGTCGACCGCCGCGGCGTAGAGGTCCGGCGTGAAGGTGACGCCGGCGAGCGTAGCGTAGCCGCCATAGGAGCCGCCGTAGATGCCGAGCCGCTTCGGATCGGCGATGCCACGCTTGACCATCTCGGTGGCGCCGTCGGTCAGGTCATCCTGCATCGACTTGCCCCACTGGCCGAAGCTCGCCTCCCAGAACTTGCGGCCGTAGCCGGTCGAGCCGCGGTAATTGACCTGCAGCACGGCATAGCCGCGATTGGCCAGGAACTGCACCTCCGGGTCGAAGCCCCAGCTGTCGCGCACCCACGGCCCGCCATGGGGATTGACGATCAGCGGCAGGTTCTTCGGATCGACCCCGACCGGCAGGGTCAGGTAGCCGTGGATGGTCAGGCCGTCGCGCGCCTGGAAGCTGACTGGCGTCATCTCGGCCATCTGCTTCGCATCGATCCAGGGCGTCACCGACGCCAGGTGGTCGAGCTTCTTGGTCGTGCCGTCATAGACATAGTAATCGCCGCGCGTGCGGTCGCTCCAGGTCTTGACCAGCCAGACCTTCTCGTCGAGATCCGTGCCGGCGACCGAGACGTTGACGTCCGGCAGCTGGGCCTCGAGATCCTTCTGCAGCGCCTCGCGCGCCTGATCGAAGAACACGTAGTGCAGCTTGTCGGTCTCATAGACCACGCCGGTCAGTTTCTTGCGCGCCTCCGACGCGATCGCGCTGTCGACATCGACTTCCGGGTTCTCATAGAGAATCTTCAGCTCCTTGCCGGTCGCCGGGTCGAGCTCGACCAGCGCCTGCTTGTCGCGGCCGATGTTCGAGGTCGCGATCAGGTTCTTGTTGTCGAAGGTGAACATCTCCGGATTGACCGATTCCCGGAAATTGGTCGTGATCACCGTCTTGAATTTCGCCTTGGCGTCGGGGCGATAGAGCAGCTTCGCGTTGACGCCGTCGGTCACCGTCTCGATCCGGATCACGCCGTCATGGTCGGTGACATAGCCCGAGACGTCGCCGGGGTTCTTGATCAGCAAGGTCGTCTTGCCGGTCTCGACATCGACGCGGAACACGTCGAACACCTTGGCGTCGCGGTGGTTGTGCTCGATCAGGATGTGCTGGCGATCGTTGCGCGGCACGTCGACCACGTCGGCCTTCACCTTGTCCCAGGGCGTGAGGTTGATGATGCCGGTGCCGTCGCGCTTGATCGAGAACAGCTTGAAGTTCTCGTCGCCCGACAGATCCTGCGAATAGACGATGCGGTCGTCCGTGGTCCAGGTGAACGACCGGATGTCGCGGTCCTGGTCGTTGGTGATGCGCACCGGCGCGCCGCCGGCGAGCTTCCTGACCCAGACGTTCAGCCGATTGTTCCACGGCGCCAGATAGGCCAGGTACTCGCCATGGGGCGACAGCTGGTAGCCGGCCGACTGCGGATTCTTGAAGAAGTCCTGCACGTCGATGAGCGGCGCCGGATCGGCCTTGGCCGGCGCCGGCACGACGGCGGCGCCGAGTGCCAGCGCCGCGGCGCCCAGCGCCGAAAGACGAAGCGATTTTTGCACGGTCGAATTTCCTCCTGGTGATCCCCGACGGAGCCCCTGGTGAAGGAAGCTAACCGCGGCGCGGCGCCGGACAAGTTAAATCGCCGTTAGGTGGCCCTTGCCGCACGGGCGCCGAGACCGTAGAGACAGGCTCATCACTGAAATACCGCCAAGGAGTCCCCGCCCATGAAGAACGCCATCGTGCTGGTCAGCGGCGGCCTCGATTCCACCACCGTCGCGGCCATCGCCCAGGCCGAGGGCTACGAGGTCCATGCGCTGTCGTTCGATTACGGCCAGCGCCACCGGATCGAGCTGGACGCGGCACGGCGCGTGGTCGCGACACTCGGCATCAAGCATCATGCGGTGACGGCGATCGATCTTCGGCAGTTCGGCGGCTCGGCGCTGACGTCCGACATCGCCGTGCCGAAGGAGCGCGACCTGTCGCAGCCCGACAGCGAGATCCCGGTGACCTACGTGCCGGCGCGCAACACCATCTTCCTGTCCTTCGCGCTTGCCTATGCCGAGGTCGTGGGGGCCGAGGACATCTTCATCGGCGTCAATGCGCTCGATTATTCGGGCTACCCCGATTGCCGGCCGGAATTCATCACCGCGTTCGAGACGCTGGCCAACCTCGCGACCAAGGCGGGGGTCGAGGGCCGGCAGCGGCTCAAGATCCATGCGCCGCTGATGACGCTCGACAAGGCCGCGATCATCCGGCGCGGCACAGCGCTCGGCGTCGATTACGCGCAGACGTTGAGCTGCTATGATCCGTTGCCGCCGAACGTCGCCTGCGGCACCTGCGATTCCTGCCAGCTGCGCGCCAAGGGTTTCGCCGAGGCCGGCATTCCGGATCCGACGGTCTATCGCCCCCGCGGCTGACACCAGGCGCGAGGGGCGTCTCGACGCAGAACGCCCCACTTGACGGCATCTCCGCTTGGCGACAGTTTCTACCAAACGAACGTTTGAATCATAACGTCACCCTGGGAGGAGCGACCCGCCGATGGATCTCAAATATTCAGACGAAGAGCGCGCGTTCGCCGACGAGGTGCGCGCCTTCGCCCGGGCCGAGCTCGATCCGGCCGTGCGTGAGCGGGTGCTGAACCACAAGCGCTTAAGCAAGGAGGATTACCTCGGCTGGCACCGCAAGCTGCATGCAAAGGGCTGGGTTGCCCCCAACTGGCCGGTCGCCCATGGCGGCTGCGGCTGGAACGCGGTGAACCGCTTCATCCATGAAGAGGTCCTGGCCGAGGAAGGCGCGCCGCCGATCGTCGCGTTCGGCATCAACATGATCGGCCCGGTGCTGATCGCCTTCGGCAACGACGCCCAGAAGCGCCATTACCTGCCGCGCATCCTCTCGGGCGAGGATTGGTGGTGCCAGGGCTTCTCCGAGCCCGGCTCCGGTTCCGATCTCGCCTCGCTCCGCACCAAGGCGGTGCTCGACGGCGACCATTGGGTGGTGAACGGCCAGAAGACCTGGACCACCCTCGCCCAGCACGCCAACCTGATCTTCTGCCTGGTCCGTACCGATCCAACCGTGAAGAAGCAGGAAGGCATATCGATGCTGCTGATCGATATGAACACGCCCGGCGTCACCGTCCGCCCGATCATCACGATCGACGGCGAGCACGAGGTGAACGAGGTGTTCTTCGACGACGTGCGCGTGCCCAAGGAGAATATCGTCGGCGAGCCGGGCAAGGGCTGGACCTACGCCAAGTTCCTGCTGTCGCACGAGCGTTCCGGCATCGCCCGGGTGGGTGCGGCCAAGCGCGAGCTGCGCCGGCTCAAGACCATCGCCGCAGCCGAGCAGGTCGACGGCGTGCCGCTGATCGAGACCAAGGCGTTCCGCGAGAAGATCGCGGCGGTCGAGATCGAGCTGATGGCGCTCGAGGTCAGCAACCTGCGCATGATCGCAGCCGAGAAGAGCGGCCAGGCGCCGGGCGCCGAGGCCAACATGCTGAAGATCAAGGGCTCGGAAGTGCAGCAGAGCCTGACCGAGCTGATGATGGAGGCGGTCGGGCCCTACGCCCTGCCCTTCGATCCGGACGCACTCGAGCCCGGCTGGAACGGTGAGCCGATTGGCCCGGACTACGCCGCCCCGCTCGCCGGGACCTACTTCAACTATCGCAAGGTCTCGATCTACGGCGGGTCGAACGAGATCCAGCGCAACATCCTGAGCAAGTCGCTCTTGGGTCTTTGAGGGAGCGACGACAGATGGATTTCAGCCTTTCCGAGACCCAGCGCATGCTGGCCGAGACGACCGACCGGCTGGTGCGCGAGCGCTACGGCTTCGAAGACCGCAAGAAGATCATCGCCGGCCCCGACGGTTTTTCCCGGCCGCTGTGGGCGCAGTTCGCCGAGCTGGGCCTGACCGGGCTCGGCATTGCCGAGGAGCATGGCGGCCTGGGCGGCACCATGGGCGACCTGGCCGTGGTGGCCGAGACCTTCGGCCGCGCGCTGGTGGTCGAGCCTTTCATGCCGACCCTCGTGCTCGGTGCCGGCACCTTGGGCTTCGCCGGCAGCGAGGCCCAGAAGGCGGAGCTGCTGCCGCAGGTCGTCGCTGGCGAGCTGTTCCTGGCGCTCGCCCACGGCGAACCCAAGTCGCGCTATACCTTGGCCCATGTCGAGACCACGGCCACCGCCGACAGCGGTGATTACCTGCTGACCGGCGCCAAGGCGGTGGTGCTGGGCGGCGACGCCGCCGACCGGTTCCTGGTGTCGGCACGCACCTCCGGCACCAAGAGCGACGCCGACGGCATCTCGCTGTTCCTGGTGCCGCGCGATGCGGCGGGCCTCGCCATCCGGGCCTATCCGAACATCGACGGCACCCGGGCGGCGGACCTGGTGCTCGATCGCGTCCGCGTGCCGGCCTCGGCCCGGATCGGCGAGATCGGCCAGGCGCTGCCGATCGTGACCCAGGCAGTCGATCGCGCCATCGCGTATCTCTGCGCCGAAGCGGTCGGCGCCATGCAGGCGCTGAACGCGCTGACCCTCGACTACCTGAAGACCCGCACCCAGTTCGGCGTGCCGATCGGGTCGTTCCAGGTGCTGCAGCACCGCATGGTCGACATGGAGGTGGCGCTGGAGCAGGCACGCTCCATGGCGATCCTCGCCTGCGACCGGGTGGACGACCCGGATGCGCGCGAGCGCTCGCGGGCGGTGTCGGCGGCCAAGGTGCAGATCGGCCGCTCCGGACGCCTGATCGGCCAGTCTTCGGTCCAGATGCATGGCGGCATCGGCATCACCGACGAATATGCCGGCGGCCATTATTTCAAGCGCCTGACCCTGATCGACCGGACGTTCGGCGACGCCGACCATCACCTGAGCCGCTTCGCCGCCGCCGCTTGACGATGACGCCCCCATGCCGGAAAGCATGGGGGCGTTGTCATCGGACGGAGCCACCATGCATCATTTCCTCGACCGGCCTGTCGGCTGGGCTCCGCCAGATTTCGCGCAGATCTATGACGAGACCTCGCTCTGGAGCGCGCGTTTCGGGGCACTCCTGTTCGAACACCTGGAGATTCGCCGCGGCATCCGTGGTCTCGATGTCGGCTGCGGCACCGGCTTCCCGCTGATCGAGCTCGCCCAGCTTCACGGGCCGTCCTCGCACTTCACCGGCATCGACGTCTGGGGCGAGGCGCTCGAGCGCGCGCGGCTGAAGTGCCGCAGCCTCGGGCTCTGCAACCTCGACCTGATCGAGGCCGATGCCGCTGCGATGCCGTTCCACGACGGCACCTTCGATCTGGTGGTCTCCAATATCGGCGTGAACAATTTCGCGGATCCCGCGGCCGCGCTCGGGGAATGCCGGCGCGTCGCGAAGACCGGTGCGCGCCTGGTGCTTACCACCAACCAGCGCGGCCACTTCGCAGCACTCTACCGGCTGCTGGACGGGATCCTCGGCGAACTCGGGCTGGCTGAGGCCCGCGCGGCGCTGCAGCATGAGGAGGCGCACCGTCATTCGAAGGAGACGCTCGGCCGCCTGCTCGGCAACAGCGGCTTTGCCGTTGCGCGCAGCTTCGAGCAGGACTTTACCTTCCGCTTCGCCGACGGTTCGGCGATGCTGCGCCATTCGCTGGTGAAATGGTTTCTCGACGGCTGGCGCCAGGCCATCGGCGCCGAGCACGAACACCGCGTCTTCGACCTCGTCGAAGCCCGGTTGAACGCCGCATCAAGCCCGGTCGAGATGGCGGTTCCCATGCTCTATATCGAGGCCATCGCCCGGTAAGGCGGCGCCGGCGTCGAAACAAAACGGGCGGTCCCGATGCCGGAACCGCCCGTTTCACGCCCGCGGATGGCGGGCTTAGCTCTGCTGGACCTTCCAGGTGCCGTCCGGCTGGCGGCAGGCCGTGCCGTAGGCCTGCTGGCTCTGGCCGCCGATCACAACGGTCTGCTGGAACTCGCGGCAGAAGCTACCCGGCTGCGGTTGGTACGTGCGCACCGGCACGATCGTGCCGTAGTGGCCGGTGTCTGGGTTCTGCCATTGCACCGGCTGGTTGGTCGGCGTGCTTTCCAGCGCGGTCTGGGTGCTGCGGTCGAGGGCCGCCTGGTCGGCGCGGTCGAGCGAGGCGCCGACCGAACCACCCAGCAGACCGCCCAGCACCACGCCCAGCGCCGTCGTCGCGATCTTGCCCGAGCCATGACCCAGCTGCGAGCCGGCCAGGCCGCCGAGGCCGGCACCGACCAGGGCGCCGCCGGTGGTCTTGTTCAACCCCGCCTCGCCCGGCGGCGCATAGCCCTGCTGCCCCGGCTGGGCGCAGGCGGCAAGCGTAACCACGCAGAGCGCGCTGATAAGAACCTTCCGCATCAAATCCTCTCCAATATCGTCCCCCGGCCCGACCGGCGGGATCTCAGGCAGGCCTACGATTGTTCCGGCGGCGCGTAGCGCCGCACTCCAGTTGCAGGAAAATCGAACCGGATTATGGCGGCTTTAGGGCATCCGTCGAACCCGATTTAATTGGCCCACCACGCCGCGCACCCGGGCGAATCGCCGGGCACGCACCTGATGTGCGCAATCGCCACATCGGGATCTCTCGCATATGCGAACAGCGAAGTCTATTTTCCAAGACAGTTCCCGTTCGGCCCGGAGCCGCCGCCATGGCCTACCTTGAAACCGTCGTTCGTCCCGATACCTTCACCGCCATGATGCGCGGGCTGCGCCGCACGTGCCCGCAATGCGGTCGGGGCGCGCTGTTCAAGCCCGGCTGGCGCAACATCCTGAAGCTGGCCGATTCCTGCCCGCACTGCGGCGAGCATTTCGAGGGCATCCGCGCCGACGACGCGCCGGCCTATTTCACCATCCTGGTGGTCGGCCATATCGTCGTGCCGCTGATGCTGATCGCTGAACAGCACGACATGTCGACCCCGCTGGCGATCAGTCTGTTCCTGCCGCTGACCCTCATCCTGACTGCCGTCATGCTGCCGACGTTCAAGGGCGCCATCGCCGCGCTCATGTGGTCGTTCGGCCTGCGTGGGGCGCCGTCCTCCGAACCTTGAGCCTCCGAATCCCGAGCGCCCGAACCTTGAGGTCCGCACCTTGAGCGCTCGGCGGCCGTCCCTAGCGGACGGCCGTTGCGTCCCCGGCGAGACGCGAAACGCGCCGGAGCCTATCGGTCGCGTCCGTGAATCTCCCGGGCCTGCACCGCATCGGCGGCGATCTGCTGCTTCAATTCGTCGAAGCTGGCGAACTTCCGCTCGGGCCTGATGTAGTCGACCAGCGCAACGCGGACGTGGGCGCCATAGAGATCGCCGGGAAAATCGAAAAGATGCGCCTCGAGCCGGAGGTCAGTGCCGCCGACGGTCGGCCGCGTGCCGATGTTGGCGACACCCTCGTGCCATTCGGTCGCATGGTCGTGCTCGATGCCGACCCGGACGGCATAGACGCCGGCGGCGGGCCGGAGGTACTCGCCCAGCATCACGTTGGCGGTCGGGAAGCCGATGGTGCGGCCGCGTGCGTCACCATGCTCGACCCGCCCGTCGATCTCCCAGGACCGGCCGAGCAGGCGCGCCGCATCGGCCGGGCGGCCGGCGACCAGATGCTCGCGGATCCGGGTCGAGGAAATCACCTCCGTGTCGCCAGCGGCCACGGGCGCGATCACGTCGATGCCGAAGCCGTGGCGGGCGCCCATCTCCTTCAGGAAATCGACCGTGCCGGCGCGGCCGCGGCCGAACACGAAATCATAGCCGACGACCACATGCCGGACGGCGAGCGCCGCCACCAGGATCTCGCTGACGAAATTCTCGGCCGAGCGCGCGGCGAATTCCGTGTCGAAATGCAGGCTGAACATCAGATCGGCGCCGAGCGCCTCCAACTCGCGCGCCTTGACGCGCAGCGGCGTCAACCGAAAGGGCGCGTCGTCGGGCCGGAATACCTGACGCGGATGCGGCTCGAACGTCAGCACACCATGGGGTGCGCCGAGCGCGCGGGCGATCGCGCCGGCCGCCGCGACCACCGTCTGATGGCCGCGATGGACGCCGTCGAAATTGCCGAGAGCCAGCACGGCGCCGGTCGCGTCGGCTGGAAGGGGGGCGTGATGCCGGAAAAGACGCATGGCTCAAAGGAGGTAGCCCGAAGCGGCGCGCCGATCAAGCCATTGGCCGCTTCCGTCCGCGCGCGCGTGCCTGTAGTGTCCCGCCCGACATCCATTCCACTTCTTCCTCGCGAGTGAATTCCCTTGGACGCTCAAAGCACACCGCCGCTGCGCGACGCCTGGTACTACGCCCTACCGAGCGAGCGCCTGAAGAATGGCGACATGGTGCCGAAGAACCTGTTGGGCGAACCGGTCGTCATCGGCCGCGACAAGGAAGGCAAGGTCTTCGCGCTCGTCGATATCTGCCCGCATCGCGGAATCCCGCTGCGTTTCGGCAAATTCGACGGCTGCGAAATCGAATGCTGCTACCACGGCTGGCGCTTCGCGCCGTCAGGCGTCTGCACCGACATTCCGACGCTGATCGACGAGCAGAAGCCGGAATTGAGCAAGGTCAAGGTCCGCGCCTACCCGGTCCAGGAGGTCCAGGGCGGCATCTGGATCTTCTTCGGCGACAATCCGGAGAAGGCGCCGCCCGTGCCGGTGCTGCCGGGCCTCGAGGGCCATGCGCCGAAGATGGTCGTCACCATGATGTTCGACGGCAGCATTGACCATTCCGTGGTCGGGCTGGTCGATCCGGCGCACGCGACCTTCATCCACAAGGCCTGGTTCTGGCGCTCGCCCAAGTCGATCCGCAACAAGGCCAAGAAGTTTGCCCCGTCGCCGTACGGCTTCACCATGGTGCGCCACCCGCCCTCGGCCAACTCGCGCGCCTACAAGCTTTTAAACTTCCTGCTGGGCAAGCCGGAAGGGACCGAGATCGTGTTCCAGCTGCCGGGCGTGCGCTACGAGCACATCAAGGTCGGCGGCCATATCATGTGCCATCTGACGACCTTGACACCGATCACCGAGTACGAGACCGAGATCAATCACTCGGTATTCTGGACCGCGCCGATCCTGACGCTGCTGCGGCCGCTGTTCTGGCCGTTCGCCCGGACCTTCCTGAAGCAGGACCGCGACGTCATCTCCCAGCAGCAGGAGGGACTCAAATACAATCCGCAACTGCTGCTGCTGGGCGATCCGGACGTTCAGGCGCGCTGGTATTTCCGCCTGAAGAACGAGTTCGTCCGCGCCCAGGAAGAGAACCGGCCGTTCGAGAACCCGATCAAGCCGCGCACGCTCCAATGGCGTAGCTGACCGGGCCTATTCCTCCGTCGCTGCCGGCGGCTCCTGGTCAGCGGGGATACCGGCGAAATGGCGATAGATCGCCATCGCCCGGTTCTCGAACGAGCCGATATGGGGACCGAACAGGCCGGTCAGCCCCAGACGGGTGCCGCCGACCGCCCAATAGGCCCATTCGTCGCCGCCGAGCCGCTGGAAGAAATAGGCCGAGCTCAAGTCGCCCGGCGCGAACAGGCGAATGAACAGGAAGCGGACGCTGCTGACATTGGTGACCGAGATGGAAAATCCGTCCGGCCCGCTCGACAGCACGTGCAGGCGATAGACGATCGCGTCGTTGCTCCGGTTTTCGCGCTGCTGGAAATAGAGATCCTGGCCCGGCTGGAACTCGGCCGGCGTGAAATCCGCCCGGGTTCGGCGTGTCTGCGGGTCGGTGATCGCTTCCGACCGTTCGATCAGCACCTGCCAGCGCTCGTCGCTGATCGACCAGTATTTCAGGCCGGCCATGCTGGAGAACCGGCCGAACTCGGCCAGCATCGCTTCCGCGCCGCCCGGGTGGCGGAAGCGGCCGGTCATGGCCAGCAGGGTCGAAAAGTCGAAATTGCGCCAGCCGAGGCAGGCCGGCGCCGGCGTCGCGCGCTCGAGTGCCTCGCCGCGCCAGACCGCGAACACCGGCGGTCCGTCCTGCACCGGCACGGCCGGCGATGCCGCGAGGCCGGCGCAGGGCGGGACCGGCACGCCGGCGGCCGAAGCGCCGATCGGCAAGCAGTAGAGGATCAGGACCAGGAGGAGCGCGCGTAGACGGCACCTCCCGATCCAGACCCGGTTCCGGAACGCCAGGATCAGCCTGTCACCGCTTTGGCGACATGCCGAAGCTCAATGATGGCCCCCACCGCCGCTCGGCCGCTCGCCGCGCGCCCGCCGGACCATCTCGGCGATCTCGCCGACGACGCCCTTGCGGAAGGTCAGCACGCAGACCACGAAGATCACGCCCTGGATGACCGTCACCCACGAGCCAAACTGGGCCAGGTAATTCTCCATCGTCACCAGGATGAAGGCGCCGACCAGGGGGCCGAATACCGTGCCGACGCCGCCGACCAGCGTCATCAGCACGACCTGCCCCGACATGCGCCAATCGACGTCGGTCAGCGACGCCAGCTGGAACACCAGCGCCTTCAACGAGCCGGCCAGGCCGGCCAGCGAGGCCGAAAGCGTGAAAGCCAGCAGCTTGTAGTGGTCGACCCGATAGCCCAGCGAGATGGCGCGCGGCTCGTTCTCGCGGATCGCCTTCAGCACCTGGCCGAAGGGCGAATGGATTGTCCGGTAGATCAGCCAGAAGACCGCGATGAAAATCACCAGCACGAAATAATACATGGTGAAGGTATCGGACAGGTCGAGCAGGCCGAGGAGCTTGCCGCGCGGCACAGCCTGGATGCCGTCCTCGCCATGGGTGAATTTCGCTTCGAGCGCCACGAAATAGATCATCTGGGCCAGCGCCAGCGTCACCATGGCGAAATAGATGCCCTGACGCCGGATGGCGAGCCAGCCGAACGCGGCGCCCATGATGGCCGCGACCGCCGTGCCGGCGATCAGGCCCAGTTCCGGCGGCCAGCCCAGCACCTTCACCACGTGGGCCGCGATATAGGCGGCACCGCCGAAGAAGGCGGCATGGCCGAAGGACAAGAGCCCGCCGTAGCCCAGGAGCAGATTGAACGCCGAGGCGAACAGCGCGAAGCACAGCGCCTTCATCAGGAAGATCGGATAGAGCCCGAACGGCGCCGCGATCGCGAGCACCAGGAGGGCCACGAGCCCGACCCGGGTCAGGTTGCTGGTGCCGGCCACGGCAGTGGGCGCTGGAATGTTCACGCTGCTCATCACGCTGCCTTCCCGAACAGGCCGGCGGGCTTCACCAGCAGCACGATCGCCATGACCACGAAGATCACCGTATTGGACGCCTCCGGATAGAACACCTTGGTCATGCCCTCGATGATGCCGAGCCCGAAGCCGCTGATCACGGCGCCGACGATCGAGCCCATGCCGCCGATGACCACGACCGCGAACACGACGATGATGATGTCGGAACCCATGAGCGGGCTCACGTGATAGATCGGCGCCGCCAGCACGCCGGCCATGGCGGCGAGCGCCACGCCGAAGCCGTAGGTGAGCGTGATCATACGCGGCACGTTGATGCCGAACGCCTGGACCAGCTTCGGATTTTCCGTCGCGGCGCGCAGGTAGGAGCCGAGCTTGGTCCGCTCGATCGCGAACCAGGTGCCGAAGCAGATGATGAGCGAGGCCGCCACGACCCAGCCGCGGTAGGTCGGCAGGAACATGAAGCCCAGATTGTTGCCGCCCTTCAGCAGGTCCGGCACCGCATCGTACGCCTGGCCCGAAACGCCATAGTAGTTACGGAACAGGCCTTCGATGATCAGCGCCATGCCGAAGGTCAAGAGCAGCCCGTAGAGATGGTCGAGCTTGTAGATCCGGTGCAGGAACGCCTTTTCCAGCAGCACGCCGAAGGCCCCGACCACGATCGGGCTCAGGATCAGCGCCGGCCAATAGCCGATGCCGAGATATTCCAGCATCAGCCAAGCGCCGAACGCCCCCATCATGTAGAGCGCGCCATGGGCGAAATTGATGATGTTCAGCAAGCCGAAGATGACCGCGAGCCCAAGGCTGAGCATGGCGTAAAAGGCGCCGTTGATCAGGCCCAGCAACAGCTGGCCGAACAGCACCTGCGGCGGAATGCCAAGCAATGGAATCACGTACATGGATCGAGCGTCCTACCTCGACGATCTGAAGCGAGTGCGCGGCCCCGCGCGGAAGGCGGAGCCGCGCTGTTAGATCAGCCCTTCTTCACGAGCGGGCATGCGCTCTCGGCGAGCGGGCGCGTGACTTCGGCAGCCGGGATCTGGCGGATCAGCTTATAATAATCCCACGGACCCTTCGACTCCTCCGGCTTCTTCACTTCGAACAGATACATGTCGCGGACGACCTTGCCGTCCTCGCGCAGCTGGCCGTTCTTGGTCATGAAGTCGTTGACCGGATTGGCCCGCATCGCCGCCATCACCTTGTCGGCGTCGGTCGAACCCGCGGCCTTGACGCCTTCGAGATAATGCTTGGCCGCGCCATAGAGGCCGGCCTGCACCATCGTCGGTTCCTTCTTGTTGCGGTCGAAGAAGCGCTTCGAGAAGGCGCGGGTCTCGTCGTTCAGGTCCCAGTAGAACGACTCGGTCATCTCCAGCCCCTGCGCGGTCTTGAGCCCGAGCGAATTGACGTCGGACAGGAACACCAGCAGGCCGGCGAGCTTCTGGCCGCCTGAAGTGATGCCGAACTCGGCCGCCTGCTTGATCGAGGTGACCGTGTCACCGCCGGCATTGGCGAGGCCGATGACCTTGGCCTTCGACGCCTGGGCCTGCAGCAGGAAGGACGAGAAGTCCGGAGTGGCGAGCGGGGTACGCACTTCGCCCAGCACCTTGCCGCCGTTCGCGGTCACGACCGCCGCGGTGTCACGCTCGAGCGCCTGGCCGAACGCGTAGTCGGCGGTCAGGAAGAACCAGCTGTCGCCGCCCGACTTGGTGATGGCAGCACCCGTGCCCTTGGCGAGACCGTAGGTGTCGTAGGTCCAATGGACGCCGGTCGGCGAGCACTTGGCGTTGGTCAGGTCGGACGCGGCCGGGCCGGAGAACATGACGACCTTGTGCTTCTCGCGCGCCACTTCCTGCACGGCGAGCGCCACGCCGGAATTCGGCACGTCGAAGATCGCGTCGACATGATCCTGGTCGTACCACTGACGCGCGATCGAGGTGCCGACGTCGGGCTTGTTCTGGTGATCGGCCGAGACGAGCTCAATCTTGTTGCCGTTGATGGCACCGCCGGCATCCTCGACCGCCATGCGGACCGCATCGACGCCGCCCGGGCCCGACAGGTCGGTATAGACGCCGGACTGGTCGTTCAGCACGCCCAGCTTGATGGTCTCGGCCGAGGCCGACATGGCGAAGCCCGACGCGAGCGCGGTCGCCGCGAGCAGTGCCGAAATTCCCTTAAGACGCATGCCTGTTTCTCCCCCTAAACGGCTGATTATGTGCTTCCCGCCGGCCTTAGCGGCCCGCGGGTCAAACGCCCAGATATGCGTGCAGCTTGTCCGCGTTCGCCGCGATCTCGCTGTTCTTGATCATATCGATGACCGTGCCGTGCTCGACCACGTAATGGCGGTCGGCGACGGTCGAGGCGAATCGGAAATTCTGCTCGACCAGCAGAATGGTGAACCCCTTGGCCTTCAAGGTCCGGATCACCTCGCCGATGCGCTGGACGATGACCGGGGCCAAGCCCTCGCTCGGCTCGTCGAACAGCAGGAGTGTCGCGCCGGTGCGCAGAATCCGGCCGATCGCCAGCATCTGCTGCTCGCCGCCCGACAGCTTGGTCCCTGGGCTTTTGCGCCGTTCCAGAAGGTTCGGGAAAATCTCGTAGATTTCCGGCACCGTCATGCCGCCCGGCCGGACGATCGGCGGCAGCATCAGGTTTTCCTCGACCGACAGGCTCGCGAAGATGCCGCGCTCCTCCGGGCAATAGGCGATGCCGTGCTTCGCGATCTTGTTGGATGCGAGCCCGCACATCTCGGCGCCTTCGAACTGGATCGAGCCCCGCGAGCGGCCGAGCATGCCCATGATCGCGCGCAGCGTCGTGGTCTTGCCGGCGCCGTTGCGCCCGAGCAGGGTCACGACCTCGCCCTGGCGGATCTCGAAATTCATGCCGTGGAGAATATGCGACTCGCCGTACCAGCCGTTGAGGTCGGCGACCTTGAGCAGCGTCGTCGTTGCGGCAGATGCGTCAGGCATGCCCCGTCCCCACATAGGCTTCGATCACGGCGGGATTGGCCGAAACCTCGGCATAGACGCCCTCGGCCAGGATCTCACCGCGCGCCAGCACGGTGATGCGGTCCGAGAGATCCGCGACGACCGACAGGTTGTGTTCGACCATCAGGACGGTGCGATCCTTGGCCACGCTCTTGATGAGTGCTGCGATGCGACCGATGTCCTCGGTGCCGAGACCGGCCATCGGCTCGTCAAGCAGCAGCATCTCGGGATCGAGCGCCAGCGTGGTTGCGATCTCGAGCGCCCGCTTGCGGCCATAGGCGAGTTCGCCTGCGTCGTGCTTGATGAAATCCTGCAGGCCCACGGCGTAGACCAATTCCTCGGCCCGCTCGTTCAGTTGGTCGAGAACCGACTGGCTGCGCCAGAAATGGAAGGAATTGCCAAGCGGCCGCTGCAGGGCGACGCGGACATTCTCGCGCACGGACAGATTCGGGAACACGGCCGAGATCTGGAACGAGCGCACCATGCCGCGTCGCGCGACGTCGGCCGGCTTGACCCAGGTCACGTCCTCACCCTTGAAGGTGATGCTGCCCTTGGTCGGCGTCAGGAATTTGGTGAGAAGGTTGAAGACCGTGGTCTTGCCGGCGCCATTGGGACCGATCAGCGCATGAATCGTCCCGCGGCGCACCTTGAGATTCACACCCTTGACGGCCGTGAATCCCAGAAAGTCCTTGGTCAACCCTTGGGTCTCTAGGATGTTGTCGCTCACGCCCCTGGCGCCCTCCCCCAAAAAACACCGACTCGAACTGTTTTGTTGTTCCATTGTTGCGCGGATGAACCGCCAGCGGAAGCTATCGAAACGTGCCTCCGAACACAAGCGCTTGCCGCACTGCCGAAAGAGCGATCGTCATGGCATTATCCGAAAGACCCGGCGCGGCCCTGCACCCCTTGCGTTTGCTCCGCCCCGACCTTCAACTAACGTCTTCAGCCGATCTGAGGAATCCCGAGGCATGACCCCACCTGCATCGACCGGTTCCGTCCCACCGGGGACGGGTCTTCTGGATGAGATCTCGTTCGACCCGGCCGGGCTCGTTCCGGTCATCGCGCAGCAGCATGACACGGGCGAGGTCCTGATGGTCGCCTGGATGAACCGGGACGCCGTCCTGGAAACGCTCGCGACCGGCCGGGTCTGCTACTGGTCGCGCTCGCGCGGCGCGCTCTGGCGCAAGGGCGAGACCTCCGGCCAGGTCCAGCGCCTGGTCGAACTGCGGCTCGATTGCGATGGCGACACGATGCTGGCGCTGGTCGACCAGACCGGAGTCGCGTGCCACACCGGCCGGCGCTCCTGCTTCTTTCGCGCGGCGCGGGATGGCGATTGGCAGGTCATCTCCGCCGTCGAGACGTCGCCCGAGGAGCTTTACCGCGAGCGCTGATCTGCGCTCGCGCTTGCAAGGAGACCGCGATGCGCCTGCTCATCGCCATGATGAAGCACGAGACCAACAGCTTCTCGCCGATCGCGACTCCCTGGCAGCGCTTCGTCGACTGGGGCGCGTTCCACGGCGCCGAAGTGGTGCGGGCCTATCGCGGCACCGCCATGCCGATCGGATCCTATATCGATCTCGCCGAGGCGGCGGGCGCCGAGATCGTGAGCCCGATCGCGGCCGAAGCCATGCCGAGCGGCATCGTCTCGGCCGACGCCTACCGGCGCTTGACCGATCCGATCCTGGAGGCCGTCGCCAAGGGCGGCCTCGATGCGGCGATGCTCGATCTGCACGGCGCCATGGTCGCCGAGGAGATCCCGGACGGTGAAGGCACGCTGCTGGAGCGGATCCGCGCCCTCGCCCCCGGCCTGCCGATCGCCGTCACCTGTGACCTGCACGCCAACCTGACCGAACGCATGGTCGCCAACTGCACGGCGCTCATCGGCTACAAGACCTACCCCCATGTCGACATGCATCTGGTCGGCCGGCAGGTCGGCCGCATCCTGCTCGACGCGCTCGACGGCAAGGTCAAGCCGGTCATGGCCTGGGGCCACCGGCCGATTCTGGCGCAGACCCTGCGCATGGGCACCGATGACGAACCGATGAAGGGCCTGGTCGAGGCCGCGCGCGCCGCAGAGCACGGGCCGATCCTGGCCGCGACGGTGTTCGGCGGCTTCCCGCTCGCCGACATGCCCGACGCCGGCCTGTCGGCGATCGTCGTCGCCGACGGCGACCAGATCGCGGCGGGCGAAGCCCGCGACACTCTGCTCGACCAGGCCTGGCGCGAGAAGGAGGAGTTCGTCTATCGGCACGAGCCGCTCGCCGACGCGATCGGCCGCGCCCGGAAGATCGAGCAGGGTCCCGTGCTGCTGCTCGACCATGCCGACAATTGCGGTTCGGGCGGGACCCAGGACGTCATGAAAGTGATCGAGGAAGTGTTGCGACAGGACCTGCCCGACGTCGCGGTCGCCGCCGTGTGGGATCCGGCCGCGGTCGAGGAGATGGCCCGCGCCGGCGTCGGCAGCACGGTGACCCTGCCGCTGGGCGGCAAGACCGACATGCCGTCGATCGGGCTCTCCGGCGCGCCGCTCACGGTTACCGGCAAGGTCAAGCTCGTGTCGGACGGTGAATGGGTCTGCCGCGGCCCGATGTACACGGGCGTTACCGTCAAGATGGGCAAGACCGCGGTGCTGCAGATCGGCTCGGTCGAGATCGTCGTCGTCTCGCGCCATCACGAACCCTGGGACCTGGGCGTCTTCACCTCGGTCGGCATCGACCCGACGGCCAAGCGCTATCTCGTGCTGAAGTCCCGCATCCACTACCGCGCGGGCTTTCAGCCGATCGGCAAGGCGACCATCACGTGCGACGGCGATGGCGTCACCACCTCCGACAACAACCTGCTCTCCTTCCGGCACCTGCGCCGGCCGATCTTTCCGCTCGACCGGCCGAATGAGTGGTCCGCGTCCTGAGATCCCGCCGGACTACTGCTCCGCCGGACAGACCAGATTGGCCTTGACCGCCTCGAGCGTGCTCGCGTCCAGGCTGCGGGTGGTGCAGGAGGCATTGTAGCTTTCGGTCTGCGCATTGTAGCGCGCGACCAGCTGCTGCAGGCGGGGCGTGAGGTCGTAGGTGAAAGCCGCCATGGTCTTCTCGCGCGTCTCGACCAGCCGACGATAAGCTTCTACCTGATCGGGCTGGTTCACATCGACGTTCGTCCTGCTTTCGGCGAGCTGCTTGTCGAGAGCCGCGATCTGATCCTGGGTCTCCTGATGCTGCTTGGTCTCGGCATCGACCTGGGCGCCGAGCGTCGTCACGCTCTCATGCGCGCAGAGGCAATAACGGATCTCGTTCGGATCGGTGACCGGTCCGGTCCCGGGTAGCGGCGTCTGCAAAGCCCCGGCCGATTGGGCAATAGCCGGGCCGGCGGCAAGGGCCGAAAGGGCTGCGGCGACGAACAAAATGGCGGGGCGTGCCATGAGCTTGGATCCTCCTGCGAAGTGCACGGCGGCGATGGCGTGCGCGGCCATTGTAGGAACGCCCGAGGCCCGAAACCATTGCATGCATGTCGCACCGGCCGCCGACACCGTACGCGGGCAAAGAAAAGGCAATTATATACTTTACACACCCAACCACTAGGCGTAGGATTTGGGCATAGAACAGCGAGGCTGTCATGTCCTTCCTCTCCAAGCCCTACTTCCACGATGAAGCCGCCGCAATCGCCAAGTTGGAAAGCGTGCTGTGGAACGGCGAGCCGGTTTGCCCGCATTGCGGCGGCATCGGCAAGTGCTACGAGATCAAGGGCACGAAGACCCGCGCCGGCCTCCGCAAGTGCGGTCATTGCCGTAAGCAGTTTACCGTCAAGGTCGGCACCGTGTTCGAGCAAAGCCACATTCCGCTGCACAAGTGGCTCCAAGCCACCTACCTGATGTGCGCGTCGAAGAAGGGCATCAGCTCGCACCAACTCCACCGCACGCTTGAGATTACCTACAAGTCGGCCTGGTTCATGTCGCACCGTCTGCGCGAAGCCATGCGCCTTGAGCCGGAGACGCCGGCCGGCGGCGGCGGCGGCATCGTCGAAGTCGATGAGACGTTCATCGGCATGAAGGAAGGCGCTACCAAGCGCCGTGGCTATGCTCACAAGAACGCGGTCCTGACGCTCATCACTCGCAAGGGCATCGCTCGTTCGTTCCATGTCGACGGCACGAGCGCCAAGGATCTGGTTCCGATCCTCAAGGCCAATATCGCCCGCGACAGCCAGATCATGACCGACGAAGCCGGGCAGTACGCTCACCTCGCCAAGCACTTCGCCTCGCATGAAGTCGTGAAGCACGGCTCGTCCGAGTATGTTCGCGGGAACGCGCACACCAACACGGTCGAGGGCTTCTACAGCATCTTCAAGCGCGGCATGAAGGGCATCTACCAGCATTGCTCCGAGAAACACCTGCACCGCTACGTCGTGGAGTTCGACTTCCGCTACAACAACCGCGTCGCGCTCGGCGTCGATGACGAAGGGCGCTTCACCAATGCGCTCAAGGGCATCGTCGGCAAGCGCCTGACCTATCGGCGGACTGACGAGCGGCCGCACCAGTAAGCCGGTACTCACTCGCGACCAGTTCCGCGAGATGCTGATCGCGGTCGATTGGGCCGTGTGGTTCGAGACTCGCGAGACGGGCGAGTGATAGCGTAACGACACTAGAGAGATAGGGGCGCATCTTGATGCAAGTTTCAGGCGTTCAGAAGATCATTGCGGGGGGTCTCCTGTCGGGGACAGCCTTGGATTTCCTCCCCAAGGAGCCGCCGCCCGGCACACGTCAGCCCACCCCCACCACGAACAAGCCGCCGAGACCACAACCTAGGCCGCCGAGACCACTACCTAGGCCGCGCCTGCGGCGCGAGCAACAGTAACGGTGATCGCGGCTATCGCCCCAGCACATGGTGCCAGTACGCAGCACCAAAGCCCGGTACGGAGCGCCCTCGCCTTTGCGGCGAGGGCAGCTTCATTACGATCAATACAGCGTTGAAGCGCCTCACAATGCTCGCCCAGCGAGACCCGTAGCGGCCGACTCAGATCCTCGGGAGTGAACCATGAATCTGGATGATTGCCCACGAAGTGGAAATTAATCGGCCTCGTCGCATAGGCCGCATTGGCGGCTCCAGTCACCAGGACGATTCCCGCTATTGTAGCAGCCCACCCGAGCACTGTATTCGACGCTGCGCCCGACGTCAGCAGAGTGAGACCGCCACCGATCAGTCCTGTCGACACCGTTGCCATCGTGCCGGTCAGGCTGAATGCTCGCTGATCCCCCGCGATCGACGATTGCAACTGAGCCGACATAAACGCTTCAGCTTGCCGAACGATCTCCTTCACGATTCCATCGTCGACCGCAGCCCAGTCGAACTTCTCGGGGACGTTGGATGCGTCATTCATTTTGCCCTATCCTCTAGGGTTGAACGGGAGGAGAACGGTGCCGCAACTCCACGTTATATGTAAAAATAACCTGCACGTCACAAGGGTTGGCCCAGATACCTACGAAAGCGGGTATTGGCCAATATCGGAGAACGACGCAAAGCGATTGGTCGGCGGTACACCTTGCCTGCACGACACCAAGGCCGAACGCTCCCGCTTTGGAGGCAGCGTCGAAAGTTTCCGGCATGCGGGAGCGGAGTGGCCGCAGCATCCGGAGCGCATGATCTTTGTCTTCCGGGCGACGCTCGATGGGCGCGGCCGGCGGTGGCAAGGTCGGGACAATCCGATGGACTGGGTTGGCGGTGTGATTGACGACTAGTGAGAGAGGATGGCGTGCCGCATCGGCGGAATAAAAAGCATGCTTTCCATGACGCGCCCCGCCTCGGACCAACCGGCCTCTTCCGTCGATATAGCGACGGTCTTTCCGGGATCGTCCTGCTTGCCCTCCGTCATCACAACTAGAGTGCGTTGCCATGGCCGACCGGAAGAAACCTATGCAGCTTGAGGAAGAGACTCAACGATTCTTCTACGCTTTGGGTTGGGCGATATCCCGTTGGTCAAAAGTCGAGGATCTTCTAGCTTTTCTGTTCGCGTTTTTGACTTCAGGAAACGCCCATTCGCATGCCGCCAAAGCGGCGTACTACGCTGCGATCAATTTCAACGTCAAACTAGAGATGACCCAATGCGCTAGCGTCTGGGCGCTCGATAGCCAGTTCAAAGACGAATGGAAAACCCTTCACAATCGAATCGGCAGGAAATCCAAACGCCGTAACATATTGGTGCACTATGTGGCAGTGAGAACCGAACCGGTTCCATCGGACGGCTGCCATATTCACCTAACTCCAAGCCTGGGCGATGTGAACGCCCTGGCCGAATACACCAGTTCGCCGCCGACCTTGAATTTCAAGGAGATCGAGGAGGTTGGCGATGTATTTGAAGCCTTGGCCGCCGAGCTTGGCCGATTCTGCATCAAGGTTGGCGCCCTACAGCCAGTGCAGCCTCGAGAATCTCTCTAACGGCCTCGCCGTATAGCGCCACCGAATATGGCGAGCAGGGGACTGCCGAGTCTGCCAAGGCCTGGATCCCAGCCGCTATCATCGCAGGCGTGATTACAACTCCCGCCGCTCCATCGCGGTCCTGCGCATCGTCGGCCTTGGATGTGGTGCCCATCACGCTTATCCTACTCTCAGAACCGAGTGAGGTAGCCGCTATGGCCGTAAAGCCAGCACCCAAGCCAGATGACCGGGACCAGCGACAGAAGTTCATCGATACGGCCCGAGAACTGGGCTGCAACGAGGACGAGGCCGCGTTTGAGGAAGCGCTGAAGAAGATCGCTCCGCACAAGCCAGAAACCGAGAAGCCGCGCCGCGACTGACCGGCCGACAAGACCAGGCATGACCATCGTGAGCCGTGCTAGGTCCTGTGCGATGCTGGGACGGTCATCGCAGGTTAGAAAGAGGGCCGAACCCACATGCATGAAGATATTCTCGAAATCGAGCGCGACCCTGCGTTCGAGATCAAACTGCGGCGCATCGAAATGCCCGAGTCAGAGAATGATGTCGACCCAGGCGGCAACCCCCGGCACGGCTTTATCTTCGAAGCGCGTCTCGGAGTAGACGACGGGTTTTTCACTATCCCTATAACGATGGCTCAACCGGAGGCGACGCCTCTGACTGAATTGCAGAGTCAGGCTTGGCTAGAGCTTTACGCAATTCTCGCGCAACTTGCCGAAGTGGCGCGCGAAAAGGCGGACGCTCGGCGCTTGGTATTTCCGACAAGGGCCGGCGCGTGACCATAGCCGAACTCCATGAAAGCCGCGTAGCGATACCCGCCGCATCCACACATTTCGTGCTGGGTTTGCGAAGTACATAATCCCCAAAGAAAAAGGGCCCCCGAAACCGGGGGCCCTCTTCCGTAGGCTTTCGCCTCGACGCTGCTTAGCGGAGCAGGCTGAGGATCGAGGAGTTCTGCGTACCGGTGACCGACAGCGACTGGATGCCGATCTGCTGGCGGAGCGTCAGGGCCTG
>Ga0070730_10000262_pt1 | contig 66735 bp, 64 predicted proteins | sample Coa_R1_3_FD_66447 | JGI IMG/M metagenome (GOLD analysis project Ga0070730, IMG submission 66447) | Surface soil microbial communities from Centralia Pennsylvania, which are recovering from an underground coalmine fire - Coalmine... | ecosystem: Environmental > Terrestrial > Soil > Unclassified ... | reverse complement strand
AAGCTGTGGCCGCGAAACTGCCGGTTGATCAACAGCGCCAGACCATACCCGATAACGACCTGCAGGGCGACCGACCAGATCACGAATTGCGCCGTGGTCTGCAGCCGGATCCAGACGTCCTCGTCGGTCAGAATATCGATGAAATTATCGAGCCCGACGAACCGCAGCGGCAGATAAGACATGCTGAGGTTGAGGCTGGTGAAGGACAGCCGGATCATCCAGATCAGCGGAAAGATATTGATCGCAAGCAGCAGCGAGATCGTCGGCGCGACGAACAGCCAGGCAATGGTCCGGTCCGACAGTCCGCGCACGCGTTTCGCGGGGCGGGACTTGGCGGGCTCGCTTACGCCGGCAATCGCGGCCTGATCGGGATGAAGGATGGTGCTCATTTTATCCATCGGCTGGCTGGTTCGGCTTCCCCGGAGCGGAGCTCCGGGGAAACCAGTTCACGTTGATCGCGGTTGCCGCGTCTATTGCGACGCGACCTCCTTGCCCTGCTCCTTGAAGACCTTGGTCCAGTCCTTGACCAGGAGGTCGAGCGCCTGCTGCGGCGTGCCCTTGTCGGCGACGACGTAATCGTGCACCCGCTTCTGCATATCGAGCAGAAGCTGCGCATAAGACGGCTCGGCCCAGAAGTCCTTCACGATTCCCATCGACTCCAGGAATTGCGGGGCGAACGCCGCGCTCTTCGGAAAGTCGGGCGCATTGACGACCGCCTTCAGAGCCGAATAGCCACCGATCTGCCACCACTTCTGCTGCACGGCAGGCTGCGCGAACCATTTGATGTAGGCAAGCGCGTCATCCTTGTGGTCGGAGGTCGCGACCACCGAGATACCCTGTCCGCCGAGCTGGGTGAAATGACCCTTCGGACCTGCCGGATTGACGAAGAAGCCGATCTTGTCGCCGCCGACGTTCGGGTCCTTGTACAGGCCGGGGAAGAAGGCGAACCAGTTCATCTGCATCGCCACCTGGCCGGACTTGAAGGCATCCAGGCCTTCCTGCATGTAGGCGTTGGTCAGACCGGGCGCGGTGCAGCACTTGTAGAGCTCCTTGTAGAACTCGAGCCCTTTCGCCGCATCGGCCGAGTTGACGATGCCCTGCATCTGGTACGGCTTCTTTGGGTTCTCGTAGCTGAAGCCGTAGTTGTAGAGGACGTTGGTCACGCCCATGGTGATGCCCTCCGAGCCCCGCTCGGTGAAGATGTAGGCACCATAGACCTTCTTGCCGTCGATCTCGCGGCCCTGGAAGAACTCGGCGATCTGCTTCAGCTCGTCATACGTCTTCGGCGGTGCGAGGTCGCGGCCGTACTTGGCCTTGAAGGCCGACTGAATGTCGGGCCGCGAGAACCAGTCCTTGCGGTAGGTCCAGCCCACCGCATCGGCCATCGCCGGCAGCGCCCAGTAGTTCGGCGTATTCTTCGGCCACTCCGAATAGCCGACCACCGTCGCCGGGACGAAATCGTCCATGGAAATGTGCTCTTTGTCGAAGAAGTCGTTGAGCTTCACGTACCATTTGTTCTCGGCGGCGCCGCCGATCCACTGACTGTCGCCGATGAGCAGATCACACAGCTTGCCGTGCGAATTGAGCTCGTTGAGAAAGCGATCGGCGTAGCTCGTCCACGGGACGAACTCGTATTTCATCTCGATGCCGGACTGCTTGGTGAAGTCCTTGCCGAGCTCGACCAGAGCGTTGGCCGGATCCCAAGCCGCCCAGCACAGCGTAAGTTGCTTGCCTTGGGCCGCAGCCTCACCGCTGCCAAAGAGTCCCAGCACCGCAGCCCCCAGGGCCACAGATGCCGCTGTATTGCCTAACCAATTCAGTGTTCGCATATCCGTTTCCTCTCTCCGTTGAAGGCATCGAGCGTGCCCGACGCGCGTCTCCGCAGTGACGCCAGGCACCTGAGACCGAGTCCGCTGAGTGATGTGGAGATCAAGATAGCCTGCGTCCGAAAGCGAAGATCGGACGGGCTTGGCTCCTCCCAAGCATCAACTCAATGCTTGCCCTTCAGCTTGCGTTTCTAGTTGTGTTTTTTGGTACAACGTTGCTATTATCACAACACCAGCTCATGTCAACAACGATGGAGGCTCCCCATGACAGTTCTAGATATCGTGCGCGAACCGGATACTCCGGAGGCTCGGTTGAAGACGCTCGGCCTCGCGCTGCCGAAGCCGGCGGGCGCGGTCGCCAACTACGCGCCGTGGCTGATCTCAGGAAGAATGCTGTACACCTCGGGACAGCTTCCGTGGATCGACGGGAAACTGCTCTACAAGGGCAAGATCGGGAGCGATCTCACGCCCGAGCAGGGATACGAGGCCTGCCAACTGTCGACCCTGAATGCGATCGCCCAATTGAAATCGGCGCTTGGAGAACTATCCCGCGTCAAGCAGATCGTTCGGCTGGAAGGAACGCTGAACGTCGCTGCCGGATTCATCGATCACCCCAAGGCGCTGAACGGAGCCTCGGATCTTCTCAACAATGTGTTCGGACCGGCAGGCTTGCACACGCGAATGATCTACACCAATCCGGAGATGCCGTTCGACTGTGCGAGCCTGGTTGTGCTGTTGGCCGAGATTAAGGAAGAGGAGGCCGCCAAGATGTCGGCCATGGAGACTCGTGCGCAACCCGATTGGACCGACGCCATTCGCGACGATTTGAAAGCAAACGCCTTCAACGGCAGAGTCGGGTCAGTGCTCGCTTCGGAGACTGACTGCGTCCGCGTGTGGCATCTTACCCTTCGGCCGGGAGAGCGGATCGGATTTCATCGACACGTGAATGATTACCTCTGGACGGTCCTCACGGAAGGTCGAGCGAAATCCCGCTACTCGTCGGGAGAGGTCAAGGTCGTGGAATATCTGCCCGGTGACACTCGCCACTTCAAATTTGCAAGCGGCGAATATATGTTGCATGACTTAGAGAACGTGGGCAGCAGCTTGCTTAGCTTCGTCACCGTGGAATTCCTTGGGGGAGCGAATCAACCGCTACCGCTTTGAATCCGCCGACCACGCGAGCATTCGAACTGACCGGTGAAGGACGCATTTCCTTGGCGAGCAGACCGCGATCATCGGCTTCGGAGACGGCCCCCTCCCCTCCCGCTCGGAATGCGGGAGGGGAAGCGCCGCTCCAGACGCTCGCCCGCGGCCTGCGTATACTAAAATTTATCGCAAAGCAGGACCAACTGGTTAGGTTGCGCGATGTAGCCCAAGCGTTCGGTCTCGAACGCAGCATCGCGCTACGCCTTCTGCAAACTCTGGAAGCGGAGAACTTCATCCGTAAGCACGAGGGTCTGAAGGCCTATTCGCTCGGCCCGGCGCTGACCGAACTGACTCGACCAAAGCCTTTCATCGAACGTCTCGCGGAACGCATCCGTCCGCTTCTCGGACGCCTTACTCAAGAGACGGGGCAGACATCTCATTTAGCAGTCTTGGAAGGCCGCAGTGCTGTCCTTGTGGAGGTCCGGCAGGCCACGGGACCGATCGTCGTCCAGCAAGCTGCAGGCGACGCCGAAGCGCTCTACTGCTCCGCAGTCGGTAAGGCGATCTATGCCTTCCTCCCGGAACCTGAGCAGCGCGAACTTGTTTCTCAAATGAAGTTCGAGAAACACACGCCAGCCACCCTGCTCTCCGCGAAACAGCTTAACGAGGAAGCGGCCGCCATCCGGAAGATGGGAGTGGCGTTCGACCGTGCCGAGGGACCCCTGCCACTGAAGTGTATCGCGGTACCAATTCTCAACGAAGAAGGGCGGCCAGTCGCCTCCGTCGGCATATCGTGCGTCGGAGCCCTCACGCCGCAACCGATCGAATCCATGCGCGTGTGGATCAGAGCGGTTAAACAATGTGGGGGATCCATTGAGCAAGAGATCGCAAGCTGAAATAATTGGCCGTCGCGACTCTTTTGCAGTGCCAAGCATGTCCCAGGTCGACTAGACGATCGATTCCAAGAAACCTGCACTGGAACTGATTGAGTGCTGGCGGATTCCTCGGTTGCAGTTGGCGCAACGAGGAGCGGCATCATGGCAGGATGGCGGCAAGCGGTCGAATTGGCGATGACCGACAATGAGATTGAAGCGTTGGCGGCTCTTTCGCGATCGAGAACCGAGCCAGTGAGCCGGGTCTTGCGGGCGCAGATGCTACTGGCCTACCGGGAAAATCCTTCGTTCTGTGCCGTGGGGAGCAGACTTGGGGTCCATCACCAGACCGTCGAGCGGGGCCTGGCCTACGGGGTGCTGGCGGCCCTCGATGATCGGCCGCGACCCGGCAAGGAGCCCACGATCACACCGGAGGCCAAGGCCTGGCTGGTGTCGTTGGCGTGCGACAAGGCCAAGGATCACGGCTATCCGCATGAATTGTGGACGACGCGACTGCTGGCACGCCATGCGCGCGAGCACGGACCGGCGGCCGGACACAAGTATCTGGCCAATTTGGTCCAGGGCACGGTGTGCAAGATCCTCGGCAAAGAGGAAATCAAGCCGCACAAGGTGCGCTACTATCTGGAGAACCGCGACGCCGAATTCGAACAGAAGATGGCCGAGGTCCTGTGTGTCTATCGTGAAGTCGAGGTTCTGAAGAAAGCCTCCGCCAGATCAAAGAGGCGGGGCAAGGCGGTGGCAATCGTCTCATGTGATGAAAAGCCGGGAATCCAGGCTATCGCAACCACGGCGCCGGATTTGCCGCCCGCGCCTGGCACTCACGCCACCTTTGCGCGGGATCACGAGTACAAACGTCATGGCACGCTCAGTCTGTTGGCCGGGATCGATCTGCTGACCGGCAAGGTCCATGCTCTTGTGAGAGACCGCCATCGCAGCCGAGAGTTCGTCGAATTCCTCAAGTTGCTTGATGCCGCTTATCCGAGGGGCACCGCAATCAAGCTGATCCTCGATAATCATTCTGCGCACATCTCGAGAGAAACCACAGCGTGGCTCAACGCCCGCCCCGCCGGACGCTTCGAATTCACCTTCACTCCCAAGCACGGTTCGTGGCTCAACCTGATCGAGGGCTTCTTCTCCAAGTTTGCCCGCTCGGTGTTGCGCCACATCCGGGTGACCTCAAAACACGAGTTGAAGGAGCGCATCATGGCCGGCATCGACGACGTTAACCGCCATCCGGTCATCCATACATGGTCCTACAAACTTGCCGAGGCCGCCTGAATATGATTCGAACCAAGGAAATGCTCAACTAGTTCGTTCCATCGGTCACAGACCGACGGAACGACATTTCGACGGTTGAAGTCCCGGTTGCCGAAAGCTCAGGCCCGCCATCCCTGAACGATTGTCTCGTTCTCGCGGAACCATTGATCGGCTGCTGCCGCGGGCGACAGCTTTGCGTGATTGATGAGGTAGTCGAGGTACGTCATCTGGTCGTTTCCGAGGTGCATCCGACGCAGGGCGGCGAGCGCCATCGGATCGATCTTGGCAAGCCTGTCCTTCCGCGCGATCAGAGTTGCCGCATCCTGGCCGCGGAACAGGCCACGAGGATCGACCAGCTCACGAATGCGATAGCTGTGGTTGAGCTGCTGTGGCTGCCAGAGTGGTACCACCACCCAGCGCTTCTGCGCGACGGCGGACGTGAAAGCCTGCTCGCAGTCCTGTTGCGTGCCGTTACGAAACTCGTACCCGACCTCCGCCAGGCCATAGGCCTCCAGCGCCTCTCGGGAAAATCGGCTGATGCCCGCGCCTGGCCCGATCCCCTGGATGACCTTCGTCATCCGCTTCACGACTTCGGGCTTGCGAAGGTCTTCCACGGTCCGCACGAGCTCCACCGGTACGTAGTCCGGCACGCCCCAGAAGGCATAGGGCTCATATAACACGGCAAGTTTTTCGACCTCGCCTTCAAACGGCGACAGATAGGTCCCGTGGCTTCCAGGCAACCAGGCCGCGCACAGCACGTCGACCTCGCCTCTGCGCATGCGAGCGAATATTTCCTCGTGCAGCGCGGTGCTGAATACGACGAGCTGGCCGTAATCACCCAATAGCTTCGCCACAACGGCGGCAGCCGCCTCATGGAAAGAAAGGCCGATCTGCCCCAGCGTGATCGTATCCTTCGATTGAGCGAAAGCTACGGACGAACCCAATGCCGCGGCAATTCCCGACATGATAGCCTCCCGGCGATTGATCATGGACTGCTTCCTGGTGTGCAAGATTTTCGCGTGATGCGTTTGACTTCGACGTCCAGCCACAAGTGACGCTAGAACGTCCTCTCCGCAAGAACGCACAAAAACTGCACATACTGTCGAAAGTGATACTGGTGCTGCGGCGAGCGCGCCGATGCAACATTGAATAGCAGGAGAAAGGAGTTCGGCCTCATACGAGGCCGAACTCAGGTGCCGGAACCTCAAGTCAAGAAGCCCCAGGGTCCGACCGGGAGGTGGCCGAACGTCGTCGGTACTGTCTGAGACGCATTTAGACTTGGTCGGATAGTCGAATTGACCGCATGCCGCCGCAAAGTCCAGTCTACTTGGTCGCGCCCTCCGAGATGAAGAGTGTGGTCTTTGATGCCTTTTCGCGAATTGGTATCAGCTTCTGGTACTCGGGCGAGTGGTACCAATTCAGCGCCTTCTGCATCCTATCGAACTCCATAATTACGAATCGGCCAGGCAATTCGCCCTCAAGAGCCGTTAGTTTTCCTCCGCGGGTTACATAGCGACCGCCGTATGGCTGCAACGTCGCCGGCACTTTGGGCCCGTACTCTTTGGAGAAGGCCTCATTGTCATGAACGGCTTCAATAGCCACACTACAAAAGCGTGTGGCACGGCCTCCTGGGCTTGCGCGAAGACGGCCCTGCTAACACCGAAAGGCACACACAAGGCTATCGCTGCGCTCGAGCAAACGTTTCCGAGTTTCATCATGCGCTCCGCATATTCTGATCGGCGAATGGCTGGCCTCCGGCGCTCCGTCACGACAGAACACCGACCCTAGGTGGGGGTTCAGAGTGCTTGGCGGCGCGCGTTGGTCTCCGCTGAAAGACAACCCCAGCGAAACTTTCGCTGGGGCCTTTGTCCATGTGCTGTCAGCGTGAAACGTAGCCAGGCGCGACCGGCTTGAAGCGGTAGATCAGATACGGTGTCTTGTTCTCCGCTTTGCCGCCGTGGAACATAGCGGCCGCTGAGACCTGCGATGCGGACACATACATGTAACCGTCCGGAGACGCCGAAATTCCGTCCGGCCAAATCATGTCGGGATCGCTCGTGTAGGTCCGGTACTTTCGGTCCGGACCGATGATGCCAATCGATTTCGATTCAACCGCGGTCAAATAGATGTTGCCCGCATAGTCGATTGACAGACCACCATTGTTCGGCTTGTCCGAGTAACGCTCGATCTTCCCGCTCAGTTGCTCGGGACTCAGCGACTCGTCAATCAGATCGGTCGCCTTGATACGATAGAGTGACCGGCCGCTGAGCGGTGCGAAGTAGACCCATTCGGACTTCACATCCATCGTGATCCCATCGCAGCCAACCTTGATGATCGACGGCTTGCCATCTTTGCTTGCCACGGTCAGATCATTGCCATCCACCGTGATCGGAACGTTTTCCGGAATGGTATGCTTGTCACCGTCCAGCACGCGCCGCGCGAGCCCCGTGTCCATGTCGATGACGATGATGGCAGAGTGGGATCCGTCGCCGCCTGGTCCGATGTCCTCGTCGGCGATATAGAACTTCCGGTGCTTTTTGTCGATCACGATGTCCTGCGGCTGAGATCCCTTAATCGTGACCGGCTCAGGCATGTAATAGATACGCTCCAACTTGTTGGTGCGCGTATTCCAACCGACCAGCTTCGGCGTGATCTGCGTCCGGAACCCCATGTCGATAATCCACACGACGCCGTCCTCATCGGATCGAAGGCCCAAGACGTTATCCAGATAGTGGTCGGTGCCCTTTCGCGGGGTATTCCATTCAGCATTAGGGAATGGCTCGAATGTCGTCGGAGACGTCAATCGGGCCACACGTACATCGGGATTGTAAAATGGATGATGACTGAAGATCACCTGATTGTCTGGCGTAAACGCAACGTTGCCGACCGACTGGGGTAGTTTGGCGAATATCTCCGGCTTAACCGCTTCCTCTCCGGCATATGCGGCGCTCGCGGCGATTGCCGAAACTACCAAAGTGGCAATCCGAATTCTTCTCCTAACGCTTGTCAATGCTCGCTCCTTGTGTTCCTCATTGATTATTCTTGCCTGCGGCTGCCGGTCTGACGACGGCCACGACTCGCAGGCTTCTGACGCAAAGGCCGTCCCCTCAAGCCGAGATTTTCGGTCGAACTCGGCCTTTGCGGCGGCGACGTTGCGCGCTAATTTGAGCGCTGACAATTACGCACATTCATGTCCAGTAGTATCAAGGAGTGAACCATGACGAAGCCCAGCGGAAAAACGTACGACTGCGCGGTGGGGTGCCCGGTAGAAGCGACCCTCGATCTGATCGACGGCAAGTGGAAGGGCGTGATTCTCTATCATCTTCTTGGTGAGAAAGTTCGTTTCAACGAGCTGAGGCGACGTCTGGCCCGTATCATTCAGCGCATGCTGACCCGGCAACTCCGTGAGCTCGAGGCGGCTGGCCTAATTCACCGCGAGATATTCCCGGAGGTGCCACCGCGCGTCGAGTATTCGTTGACAGCACTCGGACGCTCCCTCGAACCCGTTGTTCGCACCCTTTGGTCGTGGGGTGATATGTATCTCACCAAGCGAAAGATGCCCTCCGACTTCGTCAACGGATCGGCTTCCGTACCCCTCATCGTGAAGCATTAAGCCGCCTCGAGTGGCTGTTCGCAGTGTTGGCTGGTCTTGATTCAGAAGGCATCAAGTGGCCGCGTAGCAGATGGCGCAAGCACGTGGCCCCTGGAGATCTCTCTGCGCTCCTGATTGGTGTTGCCGTTCGATCGCCGCAGCACCAACAGCAAAGATGGTCAGCGGCGACACCACCGGCGATGTCGGCGCCGGGATCGACTGCAGCGTCTTCAGATCGTGCAGAATGTAGATCGACTTTCCCGCCAAGCGCACGAGGTTTGTGTCAGGGTATTCGCGGGCCCACGCGCCACTGTCCACGTTTCCACGGATGGCGGTGACAGGCGCGATCCGGCGAAGTGCATCGACGATCTCGGGGCGACCAATGTCGCCGGCATGAATGATGTGATCGACGCCCGTCAGGGCTCTTTCCGCCTCCGGCCTCAACAGGCCATGCGTGTCCGAAATGATTCCAATCCTGAACATCATTTCCCGTCGCTCTCAACCGCAATCGCCAAAACACGATCGAGAAGCTCTACCTGAGCGGACAGCATCTTCGCATCTTCGTCCGCGCGAACTCGATATCGAACCATTCCGCGCGGTCGACTTCGGGAAAGCTCTGCCGTCGACCGGCTTCGGGGCGGCCATTCGATATCGAAGGCATTGCTGGTCAGCACCGCCGGGTCAAAATGGCCCTCGCCAGCGAATGCGATGACACGCTTCCCTCCTCGCTGTCGGATCTCCCCCAGCGGCTGGAGTGGACCAATCGAAGCGCTCGGGCCGAGTTTTTCGGCAAACTCGCGCCGCGCGACGTACTCCGCAGCATCCGCGGCATCGATTTCGCCCTTCGGAATGGACCAATCGCCATTATCGTTCTTGCGCCAGAACGGACCGCCGGGATGACCGCCCAATGGGTGCGGTTCATCTCCCATTGGGCGACGTCGAGTTCGAAGGTCAGAGATTCGAGATCTTCCGCAGAAAGGAACGGGATGACCGTCTGAATCTCATACTCTACGCTCACCCGCTTCTGGCGTACTGTGATGTCGTGCAGACAGCCGAACCTCGGAGCGAGCTTGTGCTAGGCTTCATTTGCGAAGATCGACGGCAGGCGCTTGAGTTTTCATCAAGCTTGCCAAAACGCTCGGTGATATCGCGGTCGGTATATTCACGTACGCAACGAGCGATATCCTCTTGCCAGGGTGGGCCGACGTCCCTGATCTCGATCGGGAAATGAAGCGGCATTGCAAATATGCCCGTCAGAACGGCGTCCATGTCTCACCGACGTTCATGATCGATGGCCTGATACATCCAACATTGGGCGGTGGCGACAGCGTCGAGGAATGGGCAAGGTGCTTTCACGAAGCTAAGCGCTGACAAGCGGAGGCGAGTGCGTTTCCGGGGATCCCAGTTTCCAACGGCGGGATCCAGGAAACTTCCATGTTTTGCCTCGGCTGACCCGAGCACGAACCAACAACGCTGGAGTATGTGCCTACGAGCAGCTACTTGCCCTGCGCCGGCAGCAGCGCGGCGAAAGCATTGTCGAGCGCCACATCGGCTTTCGCAAGCTTGTCACGCTGCTGCTTCAGCCAGTCCTTGTCGGCCTCGAGACGCTCCTTTGCTGCCTTGAGCATGCGCTCGGTTTCGGCCGGCTGCGGGCCTCCAACGCCCTTGGTGTGCGCTACGATCCAGTCTGGCGACATCACCTCCCTGAATTCGGCCTCGGTCATCGGCAGCGGTTGCGCGGGCATTTCGAACTTCGCCAGCGTCTGGCCGAACATCTCCGTCACCTTGTCGAAGGGGATGGTCTTCGGCGTGAGGTCGAGCGGCCTGGCGTAGCTGACGAGCTGCGAGGCAAATCCATGCCCGACACGGAACGGAATCTGGTGCGCCTGCAGCAGGAGTTCCGCGAGGTTCATCGTCGACGTCCAGTCGCTTTCGAGCTCCTCCCGCGCGCGAGGCTTGTTGACGACGAGCGCATCGAACACCCGATCGGTAGCGCGGATCATCTTGACCGCCTGACCGAACACGCCGAGCTCCTCGGCTTCAGATTTGTAGTCGACCATGCCCGAGGTCACGTTGTGGGCGCGAATAACTGTGGCCTCCGTAAGCCCAACCACGTCGGACGCGGTTATTCGCGCTTGAGTGATCAAGCCGGGGTTGCGTTTCTGCGGCATCGCGCTCGAGGTGTAGGTCGACCCCTCCTGTAGCAGGAGCCACGGACGCACCTGGTGATACTGGGTATGCAGGTCCTGCATCATGGCGCCGATGCGAATTGCGCTGGAGTTGGCGATAGAAGCGGCTTCCAGCTGATTGTCGAAGGGGATCACCTGGCTCGAATCCATCGAGTTCTCGACAATGTCGTCAAAACCCAGGAGCTCGGCGAGGCGGTGGCGATTCAGCGGCCACACCGAGTCGGACATGACGCCCGTACCCATGGGACTGAGATTGAGGCGACGATACGCCTCACTGACGCGCTGCTGATCACGCTCGAAGGATTCCTCGTAAGCCAGCAAATAGTGACCATAGGTGATCGGCACAGCCTGCACGCCATTGGTGTAGGCCGGGATCAGCGTATCCAGATTATCCGCCGCTTTCGCCAGAAGCTTGGCGCGCAGTCCCAGCAAAGCGTCCGCGAAATCCAGCGTCTCATCGCGCAGCTTGGCGGCGCGGAAGGTTGCATACATATCCTGCCGGCTGCGTCCGGCATGGATCACGGAGGCCTCCTCCCCGACCTTGTCAGTCATGATGCGCTCGATCTGAAGCACGTCCGAAGGCCGTTTTCCCCCCGGCTTCCTGGCCTGGCGAATGGTGTAGTCGACGCCACTCGCGATCAACTGTCCTACTTCTTTCGGAAAGATCCCCTCCTCAACCAGCATGACAGTGGAAGCCTTGTTGATCTTGTTGATCCAATAGAACTGGTCCTCACCCGCATCCGATGCGCTGGTGCCGGTCTTAGCGGGGCTCGTATCGCCTGCTCCAATCTTCGCAACGTTGTCGTTGCATTCCTGCGTGCTATTGCAAGGCAACTGGCCGGTATCCGCAGCCAGCGCGCCGTGCGTGAAGAGAACTCCTGCGACTGCTGCGATATAGACGTGCTTCATGCGTATCTCCCAGGTGCGTCGTCCGAATTTGCCGGTACGACTCCAGTCTGTTGATTAGCACCGTCGTCCCCGCTTGCGCCAGTAGGGGCAGCCTTCTGAGCGACCTATCGAGTGAGGGCTCTAGAGTCCGTCTTTGGTCCCAACACGGAGCCGGCGAGGCTTGCGTCACCGGCGGCCAGCTTCAACACCCCAAGGCGACGCCGTCTCTATGAGCATCGAAATCACCAATTAATTCCCGCCGTCTTGGTCGAACCAAATGGCTCGACCTATTCCGAGCGCAATTGATAAAGCTCGGCCTTCGAGGGCCGAGCTTAACGATGAACCTAGGTTCATTGATGCCGCTGACATCTGCGGTCGAATGCCCTAAACAGGTCAGCGGTTCCAATCGATCAGAAATCGACCAACGCGATCTTGCCGCGAGCGCGTCCACTTTCGATCAGCTCATGCGCGCGCTTCATGTTAGTTGCGTTGATTCGGCCGAACTCTTCCGTCAGAGTCGTGCGGATCGCACCTTCGTCGACCAAGCGAGACACTTTATACAGCAAATGCCCTTGCTCGGCGATATCGGCCGTACCGAACATTGAGCGCGTGAACATAAACTCCCAATGCACAGAGATGCTCTTACGCTTGAAAGGGTTTGCATCGAGCGCTCGCGGGTCATCGATCAACGCAAAGCGGCCTTGCGGTGCCATCAACTCGACAATATTGGAAAGATGCGCATCCGTATTCGTCGTCGAGAGGACGAAGGGCACCGGTCCAATTCCGAGTGCGGCAACCTCCTGAGCCAATGGCTTGGAATGATCCACGATGTGATGCGCGCCGAGATCTGATGCCCAGGCTTTCGTCTCCGGTCGCGAAGCCGTTGCGATGACCGTCAAATCGGTGAGCTTGCGCGCGATTTGGATCGCAATCGAGCCGACGCCCCCGGCACCGCCGATTATGAGGATAGCCGGCGCCACTCCTGGCACCGATCGTCCATTTACATCGAGTCGATCAAAAAGGGCTTCCCAAGCCGTGATGGAGGTCAGAGGCAGGGCGGCCGATTCAGCCCAATTGAGCGTACGCGGTTTCCGACCCACGATACGTTCGTCCACCAGGTGAAACTCTGCATAGGTGCCGGGCCGCGTGATCGAGCCTGCGTAGAACACTTCATCACCGGGCTTGAACAGGCTTGCTTCCGGCCCGGCCTCCACGATGACGCCAGCAGCATCCCACCCCAGCACTCTCCAGGTGTTCGCTTCCGGCTGGGCATTTGCGCGCACCTTCGTGTCCGCCGGATTGACGGAAATAGCCTTGATCTCGACCAGAAGATCACGCCCCGAGGGACTTGGTCGAGCCAGGTCGATATCGACAAGCGAGTTTTCTTGTTTAATGGGAAGTGGGGTATTGTAGCCAATAGCGCGCATAAGCCGTTCTCCGCCGCATCGTTTCGCGTAGGTGACAAGTGACGCCTAAGTGCAATCTCCGCAAGAACGCACAGAAACTGCACATAATGTCGAAAAGGATACTACCTGACGCCGCATGTGCGGGCCTCTTTGGCGAGCTCATTCTTACCTCCCTGCAGAGATCGATAGGCATACTACGTGGCGTATTATAACGACGAGCCAGCCGGCACCCTCTTGTCGGGCTTCGATACCGTCAAGACGAGAACCGGCCGAACGACAGCCAGCTCTTCACCAACGCCCGTTAGCGATTCGGTAGTCTGGATTCTCGCAATCTCTGAAAGAGATCGGAGACTCGATTGCGCCTCAGTTAACACCATCAGGTCGGTTTGACAGCTGAGCGGATCTCTTTTCGGCACGCTTCTCGACCCCGTCGTCCCGCCCTGCCCCAGCGCTTCGTGCGCCAGCGTTCCCAGTTCGCCGCCCTGGTGCCAGGTAGCATCACCGGTCTCTGGCTCAGCGCGCACGTGCCGGTGTCCGAGGCTCCCGGGTGAGGTAGTTTCAGTTTGGTGAGGTGTGAGCATCTGCGGTAGCCTGAATGTTATAGGTGGACCTATCGTAGAGGTTGCCGCTCTCGACATTGCGGATCGTTGCTACCAGCTCCCGCATCTGATCATGCGAGGTGTGGCTCATGTTGATGCGAAAGATGTCGGCTCTCGCCTCAAAGAGGCGCCTGACCAAGTCCTTGGGCTCAATCGCTGCCGGGGTTCGAATGCACCCAGCCACAACGACGACGCTCAACACGCAGCACCTAGAAGCCGCTCAGGGAAATTTTTCCAAGGGCACGACCACTTTCGATCAGCTTATGCGCCCGCTTGAGATTGGCCGCGTTGATCGGGCCGAAGTCCTCTGCGAGCGTCGTGCGGATCGTCCCCTCATCGACCAGGCGGGACACCTCGTTCAACAAATTGCCCTGCTCCGCGATATCGGCCGTGCCGAACATCGAGCGCGTGAACATCAACTCCCAATGCACCGAGACGCTCTTGCGCTGGAACGGATTGAAGTCGAGCGCCGGGGGGTCATCGATCAACGCGAAGCGGCCCTGCGGCGCGATCAGTTCGACGATCTGCGAAAGATGCTTGTCCGTGTTCGTCGTGGAGAAGACAAAGGCCGGCTGTCCGATTCCAAGAGCAGCGACCTCCTGAGCCAGCGGCTTTGAATGATCCAGCACATAGTGCGCGCCGAGATCCGACACCCAGGCCTTCGTCTCCGGTCGCGGAGCTGTGGCGATCACGGTCAGATCAGTCAGCCTGCGGGCTAGCTGGATGGCGATAGAGCCCACGCCACCGGCTCCGCCAATAATCAGAATCGCCGGCGTCGCACCTGGCACCCCCCTTCCCTTCACGTCCAGCCGGTCGAACAGACCCTCCCAGGCGGTGATCGAGGTCAACGGCAACGCGGCAGCTTCGGCCCAGCCGAGCTTCTGCGGCTTCCGCCCCACTATCCGCTCATCGACCACATGGAATTCGGCATATGTACCGGGTCGGGTAATCGAACCCGCGTAGAACACCTCGTCACCGGGCTTGAACTGGCTCGCTTCAGGCCCGGCCTCCACGACGACGCCAGCGGCATCCCATCCAAGCACCCTCCACATGTTCGCTTCCGGGCGCGCATTTGCACGCACCTTGGTGTCTGCGGGATTGACTGAGATAGCTTTGATTTCGACCAGAAGATCGCGCCCAGAAGGGCTCGGTCGAGCCAGATCGACATCAACCAGAGAGTTTTCGTCTTCAATAGGAAGCGGAGTACTGTGGCCAACAACGCGCATAAAATCGTCCTCTCTTGCCGATTGTTTCAGTTCACGCAGCAAGTGAGGGGCCGCTGAGTCTTCCGCAAGAACGCACATAAACTGCACCTAATGTCTAAAGGGATACTGCCGGGGATTGCGAACTCCGGAGATGCTTCAGGGTTCGACCGCCGCCGCAAGCCGCGAGGTATGAGAAGCCGAGCAAGGGCATATCTTGCGGACCAGATTGAAATCATATCGCGCGAAGCCATTGTGATCAGTTCTAACGATGGTGCGACAACACCAGAAAAGGGAGCTCGACACCGTTTGGATGTCGAGCCCAAGTGTTAGTCCGACCGGGAGGAAACCGAACTAGACTCAATCTTGTCGCAAGGGCATTTGCACAAGCTTTGCGGCGCGCTGGCATCCATGCTCACCCAACCACCGCAACCACAGAATTGGGGTCACCGGTGCTTCAGGCAACGAACGACCCGCGAGAGCGCTCGTTCTGTTGAGCGGACCGCATGCCCCCGAAGGCAGCGACTTTCAGAGCAGCCTGCTAGATGCAGAAATAGGCAAGCAACGAGGAGATCGCTTTCGGAAGAAGTCGGCTGAGTTACCGTCTAATGGCATATACGGGAGAGCCAGTCCGGTGACCGGCGGCATCCCTAGTATACGCCCCATCGGTATTCGAGGCTCTAAAGCCTCAGCAATTCGATCATGGATCGTTGGTGCATCAGTTAAAGCCATCAGCCCGATTGGAAAGCTGAGCGGACCGCCTTTCGGCACGTTTCTCGACCGCCGCTCCCGGAACAATCGCCCGCGCATGGGTTCCCTTTCCAATAACGCCGCCTTCATCGATCGCCCACACCTCAAACAGATGGAGCGCCCCTTCCATTCCGACGTAACGCGCATACGCCGTCACTTCACCGCCGAGTGGCGTTGGTGCAAGGTGCTCCATTGTTACGCGCACGCCCACCGACACTTGTCCGGTTTCCAGGATTGGGCGCAGTATCTTCGCGGCAGCTCTCTCGAACTGAGCCAAGAGCCATGGCGTCGAGAATACGGCCGGATACCTCTCTTCCGGTTCACTCGCCAGTCGAACCGCCAGATGTTCCGCCTCAACTGCACATCGGACAGTACTCGTTGTGTCAACCTCGATAGGCCGCATTTGTGTGCCTCCAAACGATCTTTGCCCTTGTGGAATTTTCGGTGCCTGATGGTCGTACAGAGTTTCACTCGCTTCGCCGGGCGACTGGCGTCGCGTCCGCGCCCCGATGATTGCGACCGCCCTCTCCTAGCCGGCAATTGCCGCGCCGGGGACACCGACGACGGGCAATTTGTCCGGCGAGTTCTGGTTTTCTTCGACGTCCAAGGTCCGATCAGGGCGCATGAAGAAGGTTGCCGCTGCACCCATCAGCAACAGGCCGATTGAGGCAAGGAATGGCGCCGTCCAGCTTCCCGTCAGTTCGACAACGTAACCAAACACGGTCGGCGAAATGATCGCCGCAATGGCAGCACCGGTGTTCATGATCCCGGACGCGGTGCCGGCATGGTTCGGAGCAATATCCAGGGGCACAGACCAGACGGGGCCGATGCTCAATTCCAGGCAGAAGAATGCCGCGGCAAGTGAGACCGTCAGAATCGTGAGATTATTCGTATAGAAGACAGGGATCAGACAGATCAGGGAGCCGATAAAGCTCAGGCAGATGAGGTTGCAGCGCGCGCGTTTGAGATTGCCGGTCTTTGCCAAGATGCGGTCGCTGATAATGCCGCCCAAGGTATCGCCGACGACACCGACCAGAAACACGGCCGCTGAAAACAAGGCGGAGCTCTTCAGATCCAGGTTCTGGCCTTGCTGGAAGAATTGAGGGAGCCAGCTCACGTAGACCCAGAGAGTCCAGCCATAGCAGAAGTACACGAGCGTGGTCGGCAGCATCCGGCAGAGCAGCGGCCGCCACGGCGTCGTCGCCCCTTGAGGCGCCAGCGATGTCTTGGGAAGGACATCGAGCTCGGCCTGGCTGATCCCGGCATGGTCGGCCGGCTCGTCCCGGAAGTAGACGAACCACACAAGCGCCCACGCACAGCTCAGCAGGCCGAGGCAAAAGAACGAGCCGCGCCATCCCCACACCACGATCAGCGCGGCGACGAGCGGAGGGGCCAATGAATTGCCGAGCCGGGCAAAGGAATGGGTTATACCCTGGGCAAGGCCTCTCGACCCGACCTTGGTCCACTTGGCGAGCGCACGCGTGGCCGTCGGAAACGTCGCGCCTTCGCCGATTCCGAGCAGGAGCCGGACCAGGACGAGCGACCAGAAGCCGGTCGTCAGCCCCATGGCGATCGTTGCGACGCCCCAGATCACACCGCATGTCGCAAGGGTCAGGCGCGGCCCGAAACGATCGCCGAGAAATCCACCGATGATCTGGAACGCCGCATAGGTATAAGCGAACGCCGAAAAGACCCAGCCATACTCGATGTTGGAGAGGTTGAAGTCCCGCCGGAACGCTATCGCGGCCGTCGCGATGTTGACGCGATCGACATAGGTGATCGCGTACATCAGGCAGAGAAGAAGGAGAACGACGGTGGTCGCCCGATAGCCGGATCTGCGCATGTCAGCAGTTTCCTGAGCAGGTGTTGGGCCTATTGCTTCGCATTCACGGCGAGCGGCTGCCCTTCTTCGTGAATCAGGACGACGACGATCTGCGCCGGCTCGGTGCTGCTGGCGTTGCTGACCTTGTGGATATGCCCACGAGGCGTGAACGTAGCTTGTCCCGCACTGATCGTCTTCGGTGCCTCACCGTCGATCTCGAACGTCAGCGCGCCCTTGAGGACGTAATTGAATTCGTAGCCGGGATGGGAGTGTCGCGGCGCCGCGGCTCCCGGCGCCACGTCCGTGACGTACATGATGCCGTCCATGCCCTGAAGACCCGGGAGTTCGGTCTTCAGGATCTCTCGCCTGGTGATCGGCGCATCCTGCGCCAGCACCGATCCGGTGGTGCACAGGGTCAGCGGCAACGAAAGGGCGAGCGCGAGCGTGCGCCAGTTAGAAGGCGTCATGGGCATTTCCTCTCTTTTGGTTTGTTGCAGTATTTGCAGGATCGACGGCGTCAGTGCCGCTCGAACAACGAGCCGAATCCCGGGAATTGATCGGTGATCCCCATCTTGCGGAGCGCCGTCCAGTAGATCGCGGTGCCGACGGAGAACACGGGAAGCCCGAGCCAGCGTTCGGCTTCGTCTGCGATGCGGGCGAACCTCAGATTGGTCCCGAGCTGGACAATCGCGTCCGGCTTGGCCGCGGCAAGCTTCTCGACCGCGGGGATCAGCGTATCCGCACGCTGCGAGCCCACATGGATGATGCTCTTGCACTTGAGCCCCTCCGTCGCGACGACGTCGTAGCCGCGTTCGGTGAAGTAGCGGACGGCATTCTGATCGATAACGGGATAGTACGGCGTGAGCAGCGCAATACGCTTGGCGCCGACGGCTTCAAAGGCACGCTCGGAGGCTTCCGCACCGACGGTGACGTCGCATCCAGCGCGATCCCTCAGCTCCTTGCGAAGGGCCATGCTGCCTTCGACGCCGCCCATGAAGCTTTCGGAAGACATGCCCATGATCAGATGGTCCATCTGGGTCTGGACCAGCGCGTCGACGGCGTTGGCAACGTTGTGGCGCGTGTGCGCCATGATCAGGCGCCAGTCGTCGTCCGAGCGGACCTTCTGGTTCGGCACGTAGTATCGATTGACCACATTGATGACGCCGCGTGGCGCCATCTCGTGAAATTCGTTCTCGACGATCGTGTTCGGCGCCGGCGTCAGAACGCCGAACTTGGCGCGCCACCCCATCGCATCCGGAAAACGCTCATCGTCCAGGCGCAGACCATTCGACAGGTCGCGGGCGGGAGCGGCTTGAGCAGCGGTCATCACTTCCTCCATTTGCATTCATTTATGAGAAATTACCGCCATTATCCCCAGATCGTCGGCATCTTAGGTCAATAATGCATTCATTATTGACTTAGTCAAGCCGAAGATGGCTATTATCTTCCAAAATGCATGCAAATTTCGTAGAGAAGTCCGGCAACTGACGGACCGGACATGGGCAACACCAGCGCAAGCATCAGCCACGACGAACTCGTCGCTCAAATCAGAACCATGATTGTCGATGGCGTTCTGCCGCCCGGCTCAAAGATTCCGGAGCGAGAGCTCTGCGAGCGGTTCAAGATTTCGAGGACGCCGTTGCGCGAAGTCCTGAAGGTTCTCGCAGCCGAAGGCCACGTGACGCTCTCGCAGAACAAGGGAGCGCGCGTGGTGCTTCTCACGACGCGCGATGTCGACGAGCTCTACGAAGTGTTGGGTGCGCTCGAAGCGCTCGCCGGCGAATTGGCCGTCGCCCGGATGACCAACGAGGAACTGGCGGAAATCAAGGCCATGCACTACGAGATGGCCCTCTACCATCAGCGTCGCGAGCTCCCATCCTACTACGCGCTCAATCGCCGGATCCATGAAGCCATCGTGAAGGCCTCACGCAGCGTCGTTCTGCAAACCCTGTACGAACAGATCGGCGCTCGCATTCGCCGGGCGCGATTCGTCGCAGCAATGCCCAATCACCGTTGGGACGAGGCGATGAGCGAGCATGAGGGGATCCTCAACGCACTCCTGCGGCGGGATCCGGTCACCCTCGCCGCCATCCTGAAAATGCACTTACGCAACAAGAGCAAGCAGGTCGTCTCCGCGGGCTTTGCCGTCGAGGCGGAGCCGGAAGAGACGGATGCCGCGAATTCGTCGCGCAAACTCGCAGGCTCCGCGAGCAAGACGCACCGGGCAAAGGCGTAGCTTACCGAAACGGCTCGACAGCCAGTCCGATACAGCTTTATTTCGGCATGCCTTCCGCAATGAAGAGCGTGGATTTCGACGCTTTTTGACGGATTGGAATCAGCGCCTGATACTCGGGCGATTGGTACCACTTCTGTGCGTTCTGTACGCTGTCGAACTCGATGATGACGAAGCGACCGGGCCCCTCGCCTTCGAGATTCGTCAGCTTTCCTCCCCGAACGACAAAACGGCCACCGTAAGGCGCCAGCGTTGCGGACGCCTTCGGCCCGTATTCCTTGGTGAAGGTCTCCAAATCGTGGATCGACTCGATCGCCACCACGAACGCGTGAGGCGCCGCTTCCTGCGCCCGGAGGCTGGCAAGAGGCGCGGTACACAACATGGCGCAGAGAGCCGCGACGATCGTCGTCTTGTTCGGTTGCATCCCATTCTCCAATTATTCGTCATGAGTTAGCCCACAGCTCACGGCCGAAGAGATCGGACGCGACGCCAACTGCTCTTCGACGCCTTGTAATCGTTGAAGCGACCCCGAGCGATCTTCTGCCGGGGCCGCCGCGCAATCTCTTGTCAGCGCGAGATGTAGCCAGCAGCCTCTGGCTTGAAGCGGTAGATCAGATACGGCGTCTTGTTCTCGGCCTTGCCGCCATGGAACATCGCCGCGGCCGACACCTGGGATGCCGACACATACATGTAGCCGTCCGGCGAGGCCGTGATGCCATCGGGCCACACCATGTCGGGATCGCTGAGATAGGTACGGTACTTGCGATCCGCTCCGATGATCCCGATCGACTTCGTTTCAACGGCGGTCAGATAGAGGTTGCCGGCGTAGTCGATCGACAGGCCGCCATTGTTCGGCTTATCCGAGTAGCGCTCGACCTTGCCGCTCAGTTGCTCTGAACTTAGCTTGAATTGCTGAGGTCAGCGGCCTTGATGCGGTACAGCGACTTGCCGCTGAGCGGCGCGAAATAGACCCACTCGGATTTGACGTCCATGGTGATGCCGTCGCAGCCGACCTTGATGATCGCGGGCTTGCCGTCCTTGCCCGGCACGGTCAGGTCGTTGCCATCGACGGTAATCGGAACGTTCTCCGGAACGGTCGACTTGTCGCCATCCAGCACGCGGCGAGCGATGCCGGTGTCCATGTCGACGACGATGATCGCGGCGTGCAAACCATCGCCGCCCGGTCCGATATTCTCGTCGGCGATGTAGAACTTGCGGTTCTTCTGGTCGATCACGATGTCCTGCGGCTGCGAGCCCTTCACCGTGATCGGCCCCGGCATGTAGTAGATGCGCTCGAGCTTGTTGGTGCGGGTATTCCAGCCGACCAGCTTTGGCGTGATCTGTGTCCGGAATCCCATGTCGATGATCCAGACCACGCCGGCCTCGTCGGATCGCAGGCCCAGCACGTTGTCGAGATACTGATCCGTGCCCTTGCGCGGCGTATTCCATTCGGCATTCGGGAAGGGCTCGAACGTCGTCGGCGAGGTCAGCCGCGCGACGCGCACATCTGGACTGTAGAATGGATGGTGGCTGAAGATCAGTTGGTTGTCCGGCGTAAACGCAATGTTGCCGACCGACTGCGGCAGTTTGGCGAAGACTTCCGCCTTTTTCCTCCGTCGTCCGCATGCGCGGCCGTGGCCACGATGGCTGCGGCAGCCAAGGTGAACAATCGAATCCCTCTTCTCACGCTTTTCACGTTGCTCGCTCCTTGTGTTCCTCGTGAATTACCCATGCGCGCTCCGCCGGTCTTTGCCGGCTGTGGCCCGCTGGAACGATGGCAAGGACTCCCTGGACCGGGCAGCTGCGTTTATTCGGCAGTCGCACTGCCCACATCGATCTTTGCGCGCGTCAAGTTGCGCGCTAATCTCGGCGCTGACAATTACGCACAAGTATGTCCACTAGTATCACGGAGTGAACCATGAAAAAGATCGGCGGCAAGACTTATGATTGCGCGGCTGGGTGTCCGGTTGAGGCGACGCTCGATCTGATCGACGGCAAGTGGAAAGCGGTGATTCTCTATCATCTTCTCAACGAAACCATTCGCTTCAATGAGCTGCGACGACGCCTGTCGCGCATCACGCAACGCATGCTGACGCGACAACTCCGCGAGCTTGAGGCGGCGGGTCTCATTCATCGCGAGATCTACCCGGAAATTCCGCCGCGGGTCGAGTATTCACTGACGATGCTTGGACGCTCCCTTGAACCGGTTGTTCGTACGCTTTGGACGTGGGGCAACGACTATCTGGGCGGGCGGCAACCACACCCCGCTCTCAACGGGGCTGCTCGCCGGCCCGAACTGGTTGAGCACTAGGTCGTCGGCAACCCATCGCTAGATATCACGCACTGATTTCGCCGAGGTGCGATATGACCGCTTGTTGCGAAGTGCTCGCGGAGAGGCTGGTACACCGCCAAGCACGGCAGTGATTTCCATCGCAGCGTCGCACACCAATTTACCAATTTTCGGCAACTGTTCTTCAGTCATGCGTGACGACATGCCGGACACGGAAATCGCTGCAAGCGGCTCGCTGCAACCGTTGTAGACAGCAGCCGCCACGCACCGAAGGCCGATGCACGCTTCCTCATCATCGACAGCGTAACCTTGACGACGAATCAGTTGCAATTCCTCGAACAATTTCCTGGGCGGACAATCGACTTGTCCGTCATCCGCGGCATCCCGTGGCGTCGAATGATGAGATGCACGTCCTCATCCGAGTATGTCGCAAGCACCGCCTTACCGACACCTGATGCAGCCATTGTCACACGACCTCCGACATTGGTCAGGGATCGCATAATCTCTCGGCTTTCGATACGAGTGATAACGACAATCGATGCATCGTCGACAACGGCAAAGTTGGCGGTCTCGTGCGTTTGGTCTCGCAATCGACGTAGGTAAGGCATCGCGTGCGTCAGCAGGCTCTTACGACGCGCAAATGTCGATCCGACGGAGAAACTGCGCACGCCGATGTGCCAGATGGCGCCGCTGCGGTCGAACTGGACGAAACGGCGCTTTTCCAATGCGGTGAGCAGGCGATGAACAGTAGACGGCGGGAGGCCGGTGCGGATGGCCAGGTCGGTAAGGCAATAGCCTTCGTCATCTTCAGCCATGGTTTCGATAAGCAGTAGCACCCGATCGACGGACTGGACCCCGCCATCCCGCTTCGCTTCAGTGCTGTCACTGGATTTCCTGCGGATGACGGCTCTCTGCATGAACCTCGACAGCCAATGAAGGGCGACGCAGACGGTGGAACGACGCGACGCTGGTTGCTGCACGCCTTAGTCGGCCTGCGCCGCGGGCCTATTGGTATCCAGCGCAACGCCAACAGCCTGCCCGTTATCGAACGGCGCCTCTACGCCGCCCGGACACTTGCCATAAAACGGTCGAGTTCAGCACGGAGGCGAATGCTTTCACTGGACAGTGTCTTGGCCGAATTCAGCACCTCCGCTGAGGCCGAACCGGTTTCAGCGGCGCCGCGGTTAACCTGACCAATGTCGGTGGCGGCGGCCTGCGTGCCCAACGCGACGTTTTGGACATTGCGGGCAATCTCCTGGGTCGCAGCGCCCTGCTCTTGAACAGCACTCGCAATCGACGTAGCAATCGTCGAGATTTGACCAATAGTCACGGCGATCTTCTCAATCGCCGCGATCGACTCGGCGGTGGCGTCCTGGATGCCCGAAATGTGCGAGGAGATATCGTCGGTCGCTTTCTCGGTCTGGCTCGCCAGTAGGTTCACCTCACTTGCGACCACCGCGAAGCCTAGGCCGGCTTCACCGGCGCGCGCCGCTTCGATCGTAGCATTTAGCGCCAACAACTTCGTCTGCTCCGCAATCGCGGTAATCAGTTTCACCACTTCGCCGATCTGTTCCGCGGCCTGAGATAGCTTTACAATGCGGAAATCCGTTTCCTTTGCCTGAACGACGGCGGCTTCCGCGATCAGACTGGAATCGCGGACCTGGCGGCCGATCTCCTCGACGGAGGCAGACAGTTGTTCCGTAGCCGCTGCTACCGAATGCATATTGGAAGAGGTCCGTTCGGACACCCCGGCGACTTGGCTCGACAACGCTTGCGTGGTCTCCGCGGTGCGGGTTAACGTCGTCGCGGCGGTTTCGAGCTGTGCGGCGGAACCCGAAACATTGGTAACGATGGCACCGACCGCACTCTCGAAATCATCGGCGAACCGGATCAACTCGGCGCGGCGGGACGCAGCGGCTTCCCTGTTTTGCGCTTCGCCGGCCGCGGCATCGCGTTCGGCTTTGGCGACAGCACGCACCTTGAACTCCTCGACCGCACCCGCCATCTCACCAATCTCATCCTTGTGGTCGAGGCCAGGCAGCACGACCTCAAAGTTGCCCGACGCCAACTCTCGCATCGCCTTGCACATCACAATCATCGGCCGTGATATGCCGGTACCGAGCAGAAAGGCGAGGACGGTGCCGAGCAGGGTGCCGCCGGCAGCCAACATCAGGATCAGTTGTTCAGTCTGGCTAACGGAGGCCTCGGTTTCCGCTTCCAACCGCTGCTGCTCGGCAACGAGGTCGGCCTTCATCGCCGTCGCTCCCTGCATGATAGCGCTGGCCGAACCACTCATCTCAGTTACAAGCCCATCGATCATCTTGCTGTTGACGACGAGCTTTTCCAGCGCGTTGCGGTAGGCTGTGAGCAGGCCCTTGGCGTCCTTCAAGCCGGCGACGATCTTCTCGTCCTCCGAGTAAACCGCACTCAGCGAATTTTCGACGAATTTCAATCGCGCCAGCGCACTTGCTGCTAGCGCTTGTTCCGAGCTGACAAGAAAACCTGTCGCGGCGGCGCTCGCGGTTTGGAACTGAGCATTGACCTGCTTAGTGTGAAACTCGATATCTTGCGCATCGGCAGCACGGGCCGCGTTGTTGCCGATATCGTCGAGCTTGTACTTCAAGAGATTTGCATCGCGCTGAAGCTGGTTTTGTACCTGCGCGCTGTCGCGCTTGGCCTGGAGAATCCGTGCAAAGATCGCAGAGGAGTTAGAAAACTCCTTGGCGAGTTCGTTAATGCTCTCCAACCCCGCAGGATTCCTAGCGTCCTTGATGGCCTGGTCAATGGCACTCTTCAAATCAGCTTCGGCCTTCAGCGCCGCCGTCGCATCGTCCTCCTTCCCGGTGACGATAAAGTAGCGGGCAGTCGATTGGTAGGCGAGCAGTTCGCGATCGATGGTGCGGGCGAGGTCTGCCCCGGAAACACTGGTTCGGTAGGAGCCGACCCCTGTCGACACTCGCTCGAAGCCAACGTAAGCGAAGGCCATGCTGACGGCGGAGATGAGAAGGACCGCGGCAAAGCCGAAGATGATCTTGGCACGGAATCTGAGGCTTGGAAGAACTATGCGCGCTAGTTTTGACGTGAGACGCCCGGACATCCCTACCTCATCCAATGTGCATAAAACGGCCCAGCAACCGGGAAGCAGCCCATTCCCGGCTGGCGCAGAAAACCAAAGCAAAATCGCAAAAGAGCGCCGGAACCGAACTCCGATCGAAAACGTGCGCATAGCCTTCAAGGTCGTGCGCTGCTTGACGCTGATCTGCCGAAGCGAGAGCTCGACCAAATTCTGCCCGTTGCAAGTGCTCAGCCCTCTTGATTAGTCGAGATTGATACCCCGCCGGACCTGATCGATGGTCACGGCAAGCAACAGCAGTGCGCCGTGCGCAATCGTCTGGAAATAGCTATTGACGCCTAGAAGGGTCATCCCATTGTTCAGAACGCCTATAATCAGGACGCCCAGCAATGTACCGGAGATGCGGCCCTCACCACCGTGAAGACTGGCTCCTCCGAGCAGAACCGCCGTGACCACCAAGAGTTCGTAACCAATCCCCGCCGCGGGCACGGCCGTAGCAGCTTGGCCAATTAGAAGGATCCCGGCGACTGCAGCAGACATACCGCTAATGACAAATATCCAAAGCCGATAACTTCGTATCGAAATTCCACTCAAGCGACTTGCCCGTGGATTGGCGCCGACCGCATACAGTGTCCGGCCAACCCTCGTGTGGGTCGCCGCGATATGACAGACCGCAAAAACGAACAGCATCAGAATGACCGCTACAGGGATAAACCCGATACGCCCTGCACCGAACGTCAGGATCGCTTCATCGCTTACGAAAAGGCTTTTTCCCTCGGAAACCGCGTACGCGATACCGCGGTAGATCGATAACGTGCCAATTGTAACGATGATCGAATTTATTCCGAGATAGACGATGAGCAATCCGTTGAACAATCCGCAAGCCGCGCCGGTAGCAATTCCCATTGCGGCGGCCGGCGCCCAGTGGAAGCCGTGTTCGAGCGCGGTTGCTGTGACAAGGCCGACCAGCGCCACGACGGATCCCAGGGAAAGGTCGAGCCCGCGGCCGATTAGAATCAGCGTCGAGACGGCTGCCATTACGCCGATTACCGACATCGAGAGCATTATATTGATCAAATTTCCCGTCGACAGGAAGTACGGAGAGCCGAAGGAGAACCCTGCGGCTAGACACCCAAGCAACGCTAGAAGTAGCAACGTTTGTGGCGCGCTGGCCAACCGGCTACCACCCTCGGCGGCGATGTGTCGTGAAACCAATTGGTCAGCCAAGATTAATCTCCATCAATCTACAATGCTACTTGGATAAGAGAGTTCTCGCTCAGTTCGGTGCGAGCTAGTTCCGCGGCGATCTTCGCCCTGCGGAGTACATAAGCCCGGTCGCACGCTGTGGCGATTTCCTCCGCATCAGAGGAGAACACCATCACCGACCCACCACCTTCTGCGAATCGGCGCAAAAGTTTGTATATTTCGGCCTTGGCGCCAACGTCCACGCCACGGGTGGGTTCGTCTAGGAGCAGAAGTCCTACGTCGGCAGCCATCCATTTGCCGAGTACGACCTTTTGCTGATTTCCTCCGCTAAGAGTCTGCACGGGTCGATCTATGCCACCGTGTCGGATCCGCAATCGGGTGGATAATTCTTCAGCGAACTGTCGCGCGGCTTTCTTACGGACGAAGCCGGCACGCGTAACCTTGGGGAGAACCGTGAGCAACAAATTCGTCTGAACGGACAAACCGAGAGCCAAACCGTCGTTCTTCCGGTCCGCAGGTACGTATCCGATGCCCGCTGCCATCGCTTGGATCGGCGTGTCGGGCGGACCATCAAGACCGCAAGCCCGGAATGTATTCGTGGTGGCTTTTCGAAGACCAAACATGGTCTCCGCGATTGCGCTCTGGCCTGCCCCCAGCAGGCCAAAGAATCCTACAATTTCTCCACGCCCGACATGAAAATCAACTTCCTCGAGCACACCGGCGACAGTCATGCGGCTGCAGGCCACGGCTTGCAACTCCGCGCTTTTTGTCGGACTGAAGGTGACGTTCGCCAATTCACGTCCCACGATGTGCCGAATGACCTCTTCGCGGCTCACTTCACCGCGGCGAAACTCCGCCACTTTCACTCCATCGCGCAGGATGGTCATCCGATCCGCTACATCGAGCACCTCATCAAGCCGATGAGAGATGTACACGATACCCAAACCTTGCTTTTTTAGAGCTTCAATCCTGGTCAGCAACTGCCTCGCCTCGACCGGCGTGAGCGCGGCTGTTGGCTCATCCATCAACAGAACTCGGGCTGCGCCGACCATCGCTTTTGCGATCTCGATGATCTGCCTCTCGCCGACACGCAGGTTTCCCACGACGCTTCTCGGATCAAGAGTAACCCCCAATCCTTCCAGCGCGCTCTTCGAATTCGCAAGCAAATCACGCTTCTTGACGACACCGAGAGTGCTGGGCAGTGCGCCTAGAAAGATGTTTTCGGCAACGCTCAGCGTCGACGCCAATTCGAGTTCCTGGTGAATGGTACGAACCCCCAGCGCTCGCGCCACCGCCGGGTCAGAAATGGTACGTTCGTGCCCGTTCCATCTCAGAGAACCGGAATCCGGCTGTTCGATCCCGCAGAGAATCTTAGTCAGGGTTGATTTACCAGCGCCATTCTCTCCGAGTAGCGCGTGTACCTCACCAGGAAAGATCGGCAGGTCGACGCCCTTGAGCGCCTGTACGCCGCCGAAGCTTTTTCTAACCTGACGAGCCTCGAGTATCGGATTTGTCATGTCGGATAATGTTGATCGATATTTTGCTTCGTCACGAACAATTGCTTTTTTGGATTGCTTTTCGGGGGCACGGCTTCCTTTCGGAGCATTGCGCCCGCGAGGGCCAGAATATCGTCGCCCCATAGTTCTGGGAAAAAGGAGTAGGTTCCGACATAGGCGCTGTTTTCACGCCTGATCTCGGGGAACGCTGCGCGCTCACCACCCGTCGCCGATATGAGGCAATCCTGCTCGCGCCCCGAATTCCGCACGGCAGCCAATGCAGCGAGCGCCATCGCATCGACGTGAACCCAGAACAGAACCTTACGGTTCGGAAATCGCGTCAGAGTATCTGTCGCAAGCTGCCTGACGTATCCCGCGTCGTTTTGACTGGTGTAGTCGATCATGTCGATGCCTGGATAGGCCTTGTTGATTGCCTTCTTGGCACTTTCGCCCCGTTCAAGAAACATCGGCCCGGATTCTGGAAGGCCAATGATGACGACGACCGGCGTCTCGGTCGGCCATTTGGCCTTTGCAGTCTCGGCGAGCACCCGACCCGACTCGGTCCCCGCCGCCAAGTTGTCGACCGCGAAGAGCGGCGCCTCAGCGACAGGTGCCTGTATGGCGAGTACCGGAATCTTGGCCTCGTCCATCAGTTTCGCAATCACCCGGTTCGCCCCTGCCTGAATGTTATATTCAATGAACAGGTCAGGCTTCGAGGCCGCGACAGTACGGGCGTTTTCGACCGCCTTGACCGCATCGAATCGATTGTCGAGATAGGTCAATTCTGCATCTGGAAACCGCGCCTCGGCTTTCTTCAAGCCGGCTGCCACTGCGGCGCCGAAGGGCACTTCGTCGCTCAAGTTGGCGTACGTGATACGAAACTTCGGGCCAGCAAAGGCCATACTTGATGAGGCGAGAACTCCCGCGCTCAGTGCCATTGTTCGGGTAAAATCGCGGCGAGACATTCTTTTCATGGAGCTTCTCCCAAAAAACACGTGAACTTCATTGACGAAAACTTGACCTATGCAGCATCTCAACTTTCATTCGCTTGACCTCGCAGGGTGAGTTTAGGTCGTTCGGCGATGCGGGCGGCAAGGAACGACGGGGCTATCGGATGCTCGCAGACCTCGATTCCATACGGCGAGAGAGCATCCTCGACGGCGGACACGATCGCGGCCGCGGTCGGCATGATGCCACCTTCCCCGGCGCCCTTCGCGCCGAGAGGGTTCAACGGAGATGGCGTTTCCACGTGGGAAATCGAAATTCGGGGCAAGCCGCTCGCGGTCGGCAAGAGATAGTCGCCGTAATTCGTGGTGAGCGGTTGCGCGTCGGCGTCATAGAGCATCTCCTCCATCAGCGCGTTGCCAATGCCGTGAACGACGCCGCCGATGATCTGCCCTTCGACGATCAGAGGGTTGATCATTCGGCCGCAGTCATGTGATACCCAGTAACCTGTGAGGGCGATCATCCCGGTGTCCTTGTCGACTTCGACAGCGGCGATGTGAGTACCGCTCGCGTACGTCGCAGACTTCACCGCGAAGTGGGACGTTGCCTCCAAGCCAGGCTCGAAGCCCTCCGGCGGCGAGACTCCGGGGGCGCCACCTAGAGTTTTTGCGATCGCGCCCAGCGTGAGGAACCGGTTTGATGAGTTACGCACGCGCACCGCGCCGTCGCTCAACTCCAGTTCTTCGACGGGCACCTCGAGAAGAACTGAGGCCACGCTAAGGGCCTTGTCGCGAACGGTCTCGACGGCAACATGTGTCGAGGCTCCAGCCGTCACGCCCACCCGACTGGCGAACGCACCAAAGCCGCGAGGAAACACGGCGGTGTCCGCACTCTCTACATGAATATCGTCGAGCCCGACCGAAAGACGATCGGCGACAATCTGCGAGATGATCGTGTGCAGTCCTTGTCCCTGGCTGGTCGCGCCCGTGGCCACCACGACACGGCCATTGGGATGGACTCGGATCGTCACACCCTCGAATGGTCCGAGCCCTGTATCTTCGACGTAACTGGCAATACCAATCCCAAACAGCCGACCCTGATCTCGTGCCCTGGTCTGATCCTCGAGCAGCCGCGGCAGATCGGCGAGCCGAATGGCGTCGTCAAGTCCTGCGACGTAGTTGCCACTGTCATACTGCATTGGCCGCCCGTCGCGCGGCGCCAGCATTCCGGTTTTGTACGGAAAACGGTCTGGGGGGACGAAGTTCCGGCGCCTGATTTCCAGTCTATCGATACCGATTTGACGCGCCGCCCGGTCAAGCAGACGCTCCATGCCGAATGCGGCATTCGGACGGGCCGCACCACGCACCGGTGTGGTGGGGACCTTGTTGGTGTAGGCAACGTCGAGGCGGACATCGAAGCTCGGCACCATGTACGGTCCCGGCAGCAGGGTGAGCCCTGACATGGGAAGCACGACCCCGTAGGGCATGTAGGCTCCGTTGTCGTGCACGCCCGTTCCCCGAACGCCGAGAATTCGGCCGTCGGCATCTAGTGCGGCTTCCAGGTCCCATGACTGATCGCGCTGTTGCGTCGTCGCGAGAAAATGTTCGCGACGGTCCTCGATCCACTTGATCGGGCGGCCGAGCCGCATCGCGGCCAGGCACGTAAGCGCCTCCTCCGGATAGAACATGGCCTTGGGGCCGAAGCCACCGCCGACATCGGGAGCCACAACGCGGGTCGCGTGTTCATCACGCCCAAGATATTCACACAGAAGGCGTCGGACGATGTGGGGTGCCTGCGTAGAAGTCCAAAGCGTTAACCGATCCGTGGAAGTCTCGTACTCGGCTATGACGCCCCTGCACTCCATCGAATGGCATCCGCCACGATGCATCCTGACCGATGAGCGCACGACATGAGCCGCGCGCGCGAAAGCGCCATCGACGTCGCCATATCTGGAATGCAGGCTTGCTCCAAGATTGTCCTTTGCGTCTGCATGAGCCGCCGCCGCGCCCGTCTTCAACGCGGCGAAAGCATCGGAACTCGCTGGTAGCGGCTCATAGTCGATATCGACCACAGCGGCGGCGTCTTCCGCAAGATCGCGACGCTCTGCGATGACGAGGGCGATCGCTTCACCCACGTAACAGACTTCCTCGTGCGCAAGGGGAAATTGGGTGACGTAACGTAGTATCGCCGGGCTCGGCGTGGTCACCGGCATCCGCCTTGTATCGAATGGGGCATGCAAATCGGCAAGGGTCCACACAGCAACTACGCCGGGCATCGCCCGCGCGCTTGCTGTATCGATGTGGTTGATACGCGCATGCGCGAACGAGCTGCGAACGAATGCAGCCTCCAGCATTCTGGGGAACCGGATGTCGTCGACGTAACGTCCCCGCCCCCGGAGCAAGCGGTCGTCCTCGACGCGCTCGACTGGTTGACCAACCAGTCTCTGACCTGTCTTGGTTTCTGCTTCCACCGATCGACCCGACATCAAGTCGAGTCCCGCTTCAACCATCCCCTGGTATCCAGTGCACCGGCAGATGTTCCCGGACAATTGATGGCGCACTTCGTGCTCGTCCAAAGGGGGACCTTGCTCGTTAAAGCATTCGGCCAGGGACATCAGCACGCCCGAGGTACAGAAGCCGCACTGCAACGCGTGCCGCCTGCGAAACGCTTCCTGAAGCGGGTGCAGCTCTCGACGTCCAGAGTTGAGCCCCTCGACCGTCGTCACATGACGACCGTCCGCCTGCACCGCTAGAAGCAGACAGCTTCGTACTGCCGCTCCGTCAAGCAGCACGGTACATGCGCCACAGACGCCATGCTCGCACCCCAAATGAGTACCCGTCAGTTCCAGGTCCTGACGGAGGAAGTCTCCAAGGTGCCGGCGCACGAGCACGTCTCGGGTGCAAACCTCGCCGTTGACCGTGAGCGTTACCCGCCGAGTAGGCGCATTCGCACTCATTGGAACCTGCGCCCCGAATTGGAAGCAGCCGCAGCACGACCCGCCGCAATCTCGAGTCCTCGGCGGATAAGCGCCGAAGCAACATGGCGACGATAGGCGACAGTATTTTGCGCGTCCTCAATCACCCCCTGAAGTTTCTCGACCTCCGCCCCAGCATCACGAAATATCTTCGATGTCGGCATCTCGCCGACCAGCAGACGCTCCGCCGCGGTGACCCGAGCGTGCCGGACCGCCACACCGCAGAGCGAAATGGCGGCTCGCGTGATGGCGCCGGAATCACTGATGGCAAGCAGGCAAGCCACCCCGGCAATCGCAAAGTCGCCGTCACGGCGCGCAAGTTCCAGGAATGCATAGCCGTGCGGCTCCTGCCATGGAGTCAGGGTTATGTGCGTAAGCATTTCGCCGGGGGCCAACGCCGGCGTCATATAGCCCTTTGCCCATTCTGAAATCGGCAGAGTGCGGGACTGGCGATGACTTTGGATTTCCAGCTCGGTTCCGTCGTAGACGGACAAGATGGCCGGCAGTTCGGCCGCCGGATCGAGGTGGCAGAGACTGCCGCCGATCGTGCCGCGATTGCGCGTCTGGAAGTGTCCGACATTGTCAAGCGCCTCGCGAAAGATCGGACAAGCTTGCTTGAGCTCAGCAGAGCGCTCCAGCGCGCGCTGGCGCGTGATCGCGCCAATCCTGAACTTTCCGTTGGAGTGCTGCACCTTGCCAAGCTCCGATTCCAGGCAGTTTGCATCCACCAAATGGTCGAGTACGAGGTAGCGCATCGCCAGCATCGGCATCAGCGATTGACCGCCGGCCAGCACGCGAGCACCTTCGAGATGCGACAGCATCTCAAGCGCCTCCCCTGTCGTTCGTGGAGCGTGATAGTCGAAAGGCGCCGCTTTCACTTGGCGGCCTCTTCGTGGACTCGACCTCGTCCGAGCCTCCTCCGAAGGACAGCCAGGATGACGCGCACGAGCACACGAAATCCGGATATCTGCCTTGGCGCAGCGCGAGCCGCGCTCTCGTTGCGCGCACTCTGCGGGCTAATCGTCCGGACAAGCGCCTCCTGCGGCGCGCGTCCCTTGACGAGCTCCGCTTCGAAATTGCCCGCGAATTCCTTGATCAGTTCGGTCGAGAGTTCTTCGATAAGTCCGGCGGCCCGCCCATACTGGGCCACTGACCCTCCCAAAGAGAGGTCGGTTTCGAGATCGACGCGCGTACTCTGCTGCGACACTTGCGTCAGCCGGCAGGTCAGTTTGGCTCGGGCTGTCCCTCGCCCACTCTTGTCGTTTCCTTTGGCCTGGACGACCAGAAGGTGGCTCGCCCGGTCCATTTCAGTGATGACCGCCTCGCCGCCGAACGTGAGCCGGACAGGTCCGAGGGCAATTGCGACCGTGCCGCGAAAGGTGCGCTCGTCAACAACCTCTGTGAGAGCGGCGCCCGGGAAGCACCGTGCCATCAATGGCACATCGAGCAAGGCGCCCCACGTCTCATCGACCGTCGCAGGCGCCGTCAGCGTGTTCTGGATTAGCATTGTTCGTTTTTCGCTTTTTTTGCGTGTACCCGTCCTTCCGATCGGTCCGACGCGTGCGCTTGTGCTGCACGCGAGGCTACCGCCCTGGAAAAGGGACGATACATCGCTGATCCTCACCTAGAATATCTATGATATACTACGGTTCTCGAACTTGCAAGACAGCCGCCCCCGCCGCTTGTTGACGCACCGACTGCAGCACGGCGGGGCATGCCTTGGGCTACTGAAACGATCCCTTGACCAGCCTGACAGGAGACGTGATGCGATGGACTTTTCGGCGTTGGACTGGCGCAAAATGCGCCGCGAAGAAGTCGACCGCGGCCTCAATAACGGCATGGCTGTGACCGGCAGTGCCGACATTATTGCCGGCTGGGAAAGAAGCTCAGCCAGACTGCGCCAGCAGCATTCGCAGCACCTCGATCTCCGCTATGGTCCGGGCGAACGTAATCGCATCGATTTTCTCAAGGCGCGCGACGCCGCATCAACGTTGCTATTCATCCACGGCGGCTACTGGCAGCACCGCGCAAAAGAGGTTTTCACTGTTGTTGCTGAAGGACCGATGGCACACGGCATCAATGTCGCGCTAATCGGTTATACACTCGCACCGGACGCGACACTTGATGTGATCGTTGCTGAAATCCATGCTGGGATCGACTATTTGGCGGGACGTTTGGCGGGGTTGGGCGCAACTACAGACGGCATCGTGGTGTCCGGCTGGTCCGCGGGCGGACATCTGGCATCCATGGCGTTGTCGAACCCCCATGTTCGCGCGGGCGTCGCGATCAGCGGCATCTACGATCTCGAGCCGATCCGCAACTCGTACCTCAATGAAGGGCTGCGTCTGAATGAGGCAATGTCGCTGCGCAACTCTCCAGTGATGCATAGTGGAAGGCCCATGAAGCCGCTCTCGCTCGCGGTCGGTGACGCCGAGCTCCCGCTGCTTCGCAAGCAGAGCTCCGATCTTGCCGGACACTATGCCAGATACGGACTGCCCCTCAGTTACGAAGAAATCCCAGGTGCCAACCACTTCACCGTCATCGACGAGATGATCGCTCCGGGAGGTCGGATCACTACACTGATCCGGCAGGCATTCGAGCGGACTCAATCGTCAAGCAACCCGCGTCGGCTTGACTCTGTGCAACGAGCCAGGAGGCAGTGATTTCGGAATACAACGAACGCACGGTGAGTTGGACTCACGCTCCGTATCAGAATCGACATGAATAACTACGTCGATCCAGGCTTTGAACCTCCTGTCGCCCAATCGAGAAGCTCAATGGTGTGCACCACTGGAACTGACGTACCGCCGGCAATCTGAACCATGCACCCAATATTGCCCGCAGCGATCATGTCCGGTTTGACTGTCGCAATATTGGCGACCTTTCGATCGCGCAATCTGCTCGCAATGTCGGGCTGGAGAATGTTGTAGGTCCCCGCCGAACCGCAACACAAATGGCTCTCGGGCACATCTTTCACCACGAATCCATTCTTGGAAAGCAATTCTTTCGGAGCCTGCGTGATTTTCTGTCCGTGCTGCAGCGAACATGCGGAGTGATAAGCGACCGTAAGGTCGCCGCGCTGGCTCGATGGATGGAGTTCGATGCCGGCGAGATACTCGGTGATATCCTTGGCCAGCGCCGATATATGCGCCGCGGGACCGGCAAAATCGCGGTCCTCGCGCAGCATGAAGCCGTAGTCCTTGATGACCGTGCCGCAGCCCGATGCCGTGATCAGGATGGCGTCGAGCCCGCCGCGGTCGGCTTCGCCTTGCCACACGGTGATGTTGGCCCGCGCCCGCGCCAGCGCGTCGGCGTCCTGCCCGAGGTGATGGGTGAGCGCGCCGCAGCATTGCTCGTCCCTGACCAGCACCACCTCGATGCCATGGCGCGTCAAAAGGTTGATGGCAGCCTGGTTGATCCGCGGCGCCAGCACCTGCTGGGCGCAGCCCTGGAGCAGCGCGACCCGCCCGCGCGGCTCACCCTGGGCCGCAAAAACGCTGCCGCCGGCGGGTCCCGGCGCCGGCAGCCGGCCCGGCGCCAGCGCCAGCATCGCCTTGATCCGGCGGAACAGGGAGGGCGTCGCGGCCGGTTTCGGTGTCGGCAGCAGAGCGGCGAACGGCCGGCCCAGCCGCGCCAGGATCATGCCGGCGCGGAACAACGATGGCCGCGGCAGCACAAAGGCCAGGATGGCGCGAAGCGCGCGCTCCGGCAGCGGCCGTGAATAGTCCCGTTCGATCCGGACCCGCGCCTGATCGACCAGGTGCATGTAGTTCACCCCCGACGGGCAAGTGGTCATGCAGGCCAGGCACGACAGGCAGCGGTCGATATGCTTGACCACTTCCGGCGTCGGCGGCCGGTCTTTTTCCAGCATCTCCTTGATCAGATAGATCCGGCCGCGCGGGCTATCGAGTTCGTCGCCGAGCAGCACATAGGTCGGACAGGTTGCGGTGCAGAAGCCACAATGCACGCAGGCGCGCAGGATCTTGTCGGCTTCGGCGATATCGGGGTCGGCGAGTTGGGTCAGTGAGAATTCGGTCTTCATGTCGCGATCGCCCGCACCAACCGGCCCCGGTTGAGAATGATTTTTGGATCGAAGCTGTGGCGCACGCGCTCGCTCAAGCTGGCGAGGCCGCCGGCTTGCGGGTGGAATACGTCGATCTGGCGCCGGACCAGGTCGGAGGCCCGCAGCAGCATCGCGTGCCCGCCCGCGGCCTCGGTGCGCGCACGGACCAGCGCCGCCTGCGCGTCCGGCTTCGGCGGCAAGGCCGCCCAGATCAAGCCGCCGCCCCAGTCGTAGATCACATCGCCCCCGGTATCGCGGGCCAGGGCCTGGCCGAGCGCGCCGCCGGAGGCCGGCGGACAGACGATCCGCCATACCGGCCAGTTGCCGAGCGCACCGCCGGCCGCGAACGGCGCGACGTCGCGGATCGCACTCCAGGCCGCGGCCGAGGCTGCATCCTGCACAAGGTCCACCGCCCCGAAGGAAGCGAGCGTCTTGCCGAGCGAGATGGCGCGATCGGCGACCGACGCGGCGATGCCTTCGAGCCGCAGCAGCGTCACCGCCTGCCCCTGCGAGCCCAGTTCCGCCAGCGCGCCGGTTGCAGGACGGAACGCCGAGTTCGGCAGATGCGCTGCGCCGGATACGTCGTAGGGCGAGCCGAGCGCCACCGTCATCGCCCGGTTGGCGGTGAGCTCGTCGAGGGAGCGCAACACCAAAGTCCGCTCGCTTTCGGGCTTCGGCATCACCTTCAGCGTCACTTCGGTCATGACCGCCAGCGTGCCCCAGCTTCCCGCCAGCAATTTGCAGAGATCGTAGCCGGTGACGTTCTTCACCACCCGGCCCCCGGTCTTGAAACTGTCACCGAAGCCGGACACCGCATGGGCGCCGAGCAGGTGATCGCGGGCGCCACCGGCCTTGATGCGGCGTGGGCCGGCCAGCCCCGCCCCGATCATCCCGCCGATGGTGCCGTTGCTGGGCAACCCGAGCAGCGCCGAGGTGTCGACCGGCTCGAAGGCGAATTGCTGGTTCCTGGAATCGATCAGCGACTGCACGTCGGCAAGCGGCGCGCCCGCCTGCACCGTGATGATCAGCTCGTTCGGTTCATAGGCTGTGACCGCGTTCAACGCCGACAGTTCCAACAGGGCATTGGTCGCCATCGGCTGGCCGATTTGCCGCCTCGAACCATGGCCGATGATCTCCAGCGGCTGGTCGCTGGCGATCGCCGCCCGCACCACCTGCTCGACGTCCCTGGCGTCTCGTACCTTAAGAGTGTCCAATTGCGCCTGCTCAGAATCGCGGAAGGTCGGGAAACGCCAGCTTGCCGCCGTGGACGTGGACGCGGCCAAGCTCGGCGCAGCGATGCAGCGTCGGAAACACCTTGCCGGGATTAAGCAGGCCCTGGGCGTCGAACGCGCATTTCAGCCGCTGCTGCTGGTTGAGGTCGATCTCTGAGAACATTTGGCCCATCAGATCGCGTTTCTCGATGCCGACGCCGTGTTCGCCGGTGAGCACGCCGCCGAGCTCGACGCAGCAGCGCAGGATGTCGGCGCCGAACGCCTCGGCCCGCTCCATCTCGCCGGGCTGGTTGGCATCGTAAAGGATCAGGGGATGCAGATTGCCGTCGCCGGCGTGGAATACGTTGGCGACGCGCAAATCGTATTTGGCCGAGAGGTCGCGGATCCGCGCCATCGCCCTGGACAGCGCGCCGCGCGGAATGGTGCCGTCCATGCAGAGATAGTCGGGTGAAATCCGTCCCACGGCCGGAAACGCCGCCTTGCGGCCGGCCCAGAACAGATTGCGCTCAACTTCAGACGTCGAAATCTGCAGCGTGGTCGAGCCGCAGCCCTTCGCGATTGCCTCGACACGGCCGATCAATTCGTCGACTTCGACGCCCGGACCATCGAGCTCGATGATCAGGAGCGCCTCGACGTCGAGCGGATAACCGGCATGGACAAAGGCTTCCGCGGCGTGGATCGCGGGCTTGTCCATCATCTCCATGCCGCCCGGAATGATGCCGGCGCCGATGATGCGGGCGACACATTCGCCGGCGGCCTCGACCTCGGCGAAGCCCACCATCAGCGCACGCGCGGTTTCGGGCTTTTGCAGGATCCGCACCGTAATTTCAGTGATAACCCCGAGCAGGCCTTCGGAGCCGGTGATGATGCCCATCAGGTCGTAACCGGCATTTTCCGCCGCCTTGCCGCCGGTTTTCAGGATTTCACCCGACATCAGCACGATTTGGCAGCCGAGCACGTTGTTTGTGGTCATGCCATATTTCAGGCAATGCACCCCGCCGGAATTCTCCGCGACATTGCCGCCGATCGAGCAGGCGATCTGCGACGACGGATCGGGCGCGTAGTAAAAGCCGGCATGCGCCACCGCCTGGCTGATGGCGAGGTTGGTGACGCCGGGCTCGGTGACCACGACGCGGTTGTCGAAATCGATCTCGCGGATGCGCTTGAACTTGCCGAGCCCCAGCAGCACGCCGTCGGCCAGCGGCAACGCGCCACCGGACAGCGAGGTGCCGGAGCCGCGCGGCACCACCTTGATGCCCTGTTCGGAGCAGTATTTCAGCACTTGGGAGACTTGTTCCGTGGTGTCGGGCAACACCACGACCATCGGCGGCTGGCGATACGCCATCAGGCCGTCAGACTCGTACGGGATCATTTCGGCCGCGCTGTCGATCACGCCTTCACCGGGCACGATCGCGCGCAATGCCGCCACGATTTCGTTGCGTCGGTTCAGTACCGCCTTATCGGCTGTCGGCATCATGATGGACATCAACAACTCCGGTGACGCAGCTCTGACCAAAATGATCTCGGAAACCTTGTCCCAACCCTCGCGCAGCGGCTCCGCCGATTTCTTCCCAGAACCGAGATTTCCAAAATCTGAAACTCGTTCCCGATACTGCCTTCACCCAAAACGCCAGGACGGGCGAACAATTTCTGATCATCGCTATAGCCATATTCCCAACCACCTAGCCCAGCGAGCCGATCGAACTAACGCATCTTGCGTAGTGATATATCTGACATATACTACGCTTGACAAGCTTGGAAACTACCCTGAAGCATCGGAGCAGTGTTTGTTGGGGACGCTCAGCGCAAGCGACGCCCGTCGCACCGCCGTGCCTACGTGCTTGGGATGAAAATCGACCTTAAGAAGGCGCCTAACGCCTCATGACGTGGAACTACCGCGGCCTCATCGGTCGAGGGTTTTACGAGCGAAATCCTCGATATAGTCGACGAGGCGATCCGAGGCTCGGGCGGCCTCCGTCGCGTTCCTCTTCGCCACTGCGTCGGCAACAGCCGCGTGTAATTTGGCAGTACGCGGAAGATCCGCGACCTCCTGATAGTGCCTGTACCAGAAGCGGCGCGACAGAGCGTTCATGAGGATCATCGAACGCTGAGCAAACTCGTTGCGGGATGTCCTGGCCATCAAGGCATTGAATTGCTGGTCAAGACGCATGAAGGCGATGTCGTCTTCGTTCTTGGCGGCGGCCAACATTTCACGCGACACTTGTGCAAACGCAGCTCGCTCGTCAGGTGTGGCCCTTTCGGCGGCTAATCGCGCCATCAAGCGCTCAACCTCCCGACGCATCTCGAGCAAATCGAGCTGCACCCTGAGATTGATCTCGGAAACCATCACGCCTCTTCGGGGCATGATTAAAACCAGCCCCGCGTGCGCAAGACGGTGAAGCGCCTCCCGAATGGGAGTGCGTCCAATGCTGAGTTTCTGCGCGAGCACCTGTTCAGATATCAACGTTCCAGGTGGCAACCTAAGAGTTACAATTAGCTCTTCGATTTCGGCGTAGGCCTGGTCGGTCAGGGTTCCATCATCGGGCGAAAGCAAATCGGGCGACGAACCGATCTCGATGGCCGGTTCGTCGGTCCTTGGCGTTCGCGAACTCCCAATCGAAGGCTTCGAAATCGTGCTTCGGCGCGGCGCCATCAATTCTCGGATTTCTGTGCGTGTCGGACAGACCTGCAAAAGTGAATCGATCGACGCACGCGATGGAATTAAGCCAAAGATATACAAGTCGCGTTTGTGGGGCAATCACCTACTCTGCAGCATGCCCTTTCTTCAGGACAAGATGCAGTATCTGCGCTGTCAGCACGGGCTCCTGATTCTGGTTCGTGACTATATAGCCGATTCGAAGTACGCCCCTGTCAGTCCTGCTTCGGGAGGGGTTCTTCTCGAGGATCTCGGTCCTGACACTTAAGGTGTCTCCTGGACGTACCGGCTTTTTGTATCGGATTTCCTCGATTCCCGGCGAACCAAGCGAGCAGGAAACCAGCACTCTTTCACTCAGGAATAATCTCAGCGCGACCGCAAGCGTCTGGCAGCCACTCGCGATTAGCCCACCATAAATCGATTGCTTCGCTGCCTCCACATCGAGATGGAACGGCTGCGGATCGTACTTCATTGCAAAATCCAGGACCATAGCCTCGGACAATGTCAGCCCTCCGCTCTGGAAGGTGTCGCCAACGCGGAAATCATCGAAATATCTGTCCACGTCCTTACCCCAAGCCTGAATCGCGGCGCCGCCATCGGAAACCGCTATGTGTAGTATCCATATTGCATATTAGATATATATCAACCGGACACACAGCTTGATTGCAAGAAAAATGGGACTCGCTTGAAGAAAATACTGGCTGGAAAGATCGTGGCAGTAGTGGGTGTAGAATCATCGGGCGCACGGTGGGGAAATGGAAGGGCTACCGCACTGACTTTCGCGCGCGAAGGTGCGCGCGTGGTGTGTATTGACGCCAGTCAAGCCGCCGCGGATGAGACGGCGGGGATAATCCGTGACGAAGGCTTCGAGGCGTATTCCTTACATTGCAAAACTACGAAGCGGGACAATATTGAAAGCGCGTTCTCGGCGGCGATTCAAGTATTTGGTCGTCTCGATGTGCTTCACAACAATATCCGTTGGGATGTCGTCGGAGTTAACCAAGAACGCAGCCAAGCCGAGCAAGATCGCGCTTTTGCAGCAAATCTGAAGGCCGCCTTCAACGTGATGAAGACGGCTCTACCGATAATGGAGCGTCAAGGCGGCGGATCTATCATTAACGCGATGACTTCGACCCACAATGACTTCGTTTACGATGGGTATTGCGCCAACCGGGCAGCACTGAATCACATGACGTCAGATGCTGCAGCAGAGTATGCGTCCAAGAACATACGGATCAACGCCATCTTGCCTGCCCCCGCGAACACACAAGCGGTCACCTCTACTAGAAGAATTCTGCGGGATTACAATGGAAGGACTATCGATAAGGCGCGGAACAAAGGCAGCCAGCAGATGCGCACATCATGGGATATGGCCTGGACGGCACTATTCCTGGCGAGCGATGAAGCGCGGTACGTTACCGGCCTCGCTCTGATCGTCGATCGCGGCCGGAGCTTGAAATCCGCTTCGTAGCGGCAGGTAAATATTTCGCCACAGAGCCACCCACGCAAGGGTTGGCATCTATCATGACGGACCCACCAGATCCAAAAAGGCCGGGCGAACGACGCTAGTTGCGCCCAGGGGACTGTTGTAGGGCAGTTACACTGCAAGCGGTTAGAGGCGGCACACTATTTCATTTTCCTGCGTTGGCCTTGGTAACCAACGGGCAGTCGCTCTCCGATAGGGGGCGAAATGCCTCATCTCCCGGAATGGTTCGCAGCAGCTTGTAGAAGTCCCACGGATATTTGGACTCGTCGGGTGTCTTTACCTGAAACAGATACATATCATGCACCATTCGACCATCAGCACGCACCTTCCCGCCGCGCGAGAACATATCGTCTACAGGCAACTCTCGCATTTTGGCGCTCACCGCGTCGGGATCTTTTGTGCCGGCGGCCTCGACCGCCCTCAAGTAATGCCGGACGGACGAATAGACCCCCGCTTGAACCGACGTCGGCATGGCCTTTCTGATGTCGAAAAACCGCTTGGACCATTCTCGGGTCTCATCGTTGCGGTCCCAATAAAAGGCCTCCGCAATCGTCAGTCCCTTGGCTGCTTGCAAGCCGAGACTCCGGATGTCTGTAATGAACGCCACGACGGCGACCAGTTGCTGCCCGGCCGCAACCAGCCCGAACTCCTGAGCGGTTTTCACCGAGTTGACGGTGTCCTCCCCTGCGTTCAGGAGCGCGACCACCTTGGATTTTGAAGCTTGCGCCTGCAGTAGGAACGAAGAGAAGTCTGGCGTGCCGAGCGGATGCCGGACCACACCCACGACCTTCCCACCGGCTTCCTCGACGAATCTTGTCACCTCCTTTTGCGCCGTGTGGCCGAAAGCATAGTCAACGGAAAGCAAAAACCACGTGTTCCCGCCGGCCTCAGTCACGGCTTTGCCAAGAGTCTTTGACTGCGCAAAACTGTCCCAGGTCCAATGGAAACCGTACGGAGAACAAGCCCTTCCCGTCAGATCAGAAACACCCGCGGTAGCCACGATTGATATCCTCTTTCGCGTGCGAGCGACTTCCTGCACAGCCAACGCAACGCTCGAGTTCGCAAGGTCCGCGATGGCATCGACTTTCTCGACATCGAACCAACGGGCGGCCAAGGCCGATCCAACATCCGGCTTATTCTGATGATCAGCTTGGACAAATTCGATAGGCTGACCAAGTATCTTTCCACCGAACTCGTCAGCTGCCATCTTCGCGGCCACAACCGAACCGGGACCGGAGATATCCGAATACAATCCTGACATATCTGTCAAGATGCCGATCTTCACTGGCGACTCGGTCTTGGTTTGCGCTCGCGCGCTGCCAGTCGTGCAAGCGATTGCAAGAGCAAAGTACGAGATAGCTATCATCCTCGACATCAGCGCTTCACTCCCCTCATATGGTTTTCCGAATGATCGCGTCCGATTCACGCGCGGCGCGGTTGGTTCCGCGTCTGTCCGTTGCTGTTTCGTCGTCGCCTTCGGCGCGTTCGTTAGCTACCTACATCCGCGAGCCGGGCGCGAAGTTCGGTCTTCAGAATCTTTCCGGTTTCGCTCTTTGGAAGGCTATCGACAAATTTGTATTCTTTGGGTCGCTTGTAGCGGGCGATGTTATCCTGGCAGAGCTGATCCAACTCATTTTCGTGAACTGATTGCCCTGGAACACAGGCGACAAACGCCACGACAGCCTCGCCCCACTCCAGATCCTTGCGGCCGATGACGGACACCTCCGCCACTCCCGGATGTCTCAGCAGCACTTCCTCGACCTCACGGGGGTAGATGTTGGAGCCGCCCGAAATGATGACGTCCTTGCTTCGGTCCTTGAGCGTGATGAAGCCATCTCCGTCCATCTCGCCGACGTCCCCCGTATGCAGCCAACCGTTCTTCAGGGAGATCGACGTCGCTTCAGGATTCTTCCAATAGCCGTTCATCACGGTATCGCCGCGCACAAGCACCTCGCCGACCTCGCCAACCGGCAGCTGTTGGTCGTCCTTGCCGGCGATTCGCACCTGCACCACGCTCTGCGGGACACCGACACTGGCCAGACGTCTCTCGAAGTTGCCATGCTTGGCGTCGACATGCATCGCTTTGGGTAGAACGGAAATCGCCATCGGCGTTTCGCCCTGTCCATAGACCTGAGCAAACTTGGGACCGAATGCCGAAAGGGCGCGCTTCATATCTTCCACATACATCGGAGCGCCGCCGTAGATGATCGTCTCCAGGTTATCGGTACTCGCGCGCTGGGCCTCGGGGCTATCGACAAGCCGATTAACAATTGTTGGCGCCGCGAAGAAACTGAGGCTTGGATGACCCTTTATGAGAGAAAAGACTTCGCTGGGGTCAAATCCTCGCGATTCCGGCACCACCTGTGCCGCGCCAGCGGCGACTCTCCCCATGATGTACATTCCCGACCCGTGACACATCGGGCCAAGGTGAAGCAGCCGGTTCTTGATCGACACCGGCTCGAAATCGACCAAATATCCTAGACTCATCGTCAGAAGATTCCGATGACTGAGTTCAGCGCCCTTCGGTCGTCCTGTCGTTCCGCTGGTGTAGAACAACCATGCCGAATCGTCCGGCACGCGTTCGACTAGCGGCGCGGCGTCCGCGAGACGCAAAGCATCATATTCCTTGCTCGCTGTGGAAATAATGCGCTCCAGGCTTTTGATTTCCGTGCAGGCTGGCGCAAGAACTTCCGCGAGTTCTGAAGTGGCGAAGCAGACGCGAGTTCCGGAATTCTCAATGATGTAGGCAAGCTCCTTTGCGTGAAGCCTGGGATTGATCGGGACTGCCACGAGGCCAGCGTGCCACGTCGCATACAGGACCTCCACGAACTCCGGCGTATTCTTCATTAGTAGCGCCACCCGATCGCCCGGCGCGAGACCGAGCGTGTTACGGAAAGCACCTGCCATTCGACTGGACGTGTGGGCGAGTTCGCCGAACGTGGCAAACATACGATTTCCAACAAAGATCGCAGGCAGTTCCGAATGAATGACTCCCGAGCGCATCAGATGTCGGGCCAGATTCATGACGCTCCTCCGGACTGTTCGGCTTCGCTCTGAAATCGTATTTGGCGTGCCGTCAATGCATTCTTGACCTTATAACATATCTCTGATATATTTGCAATACATCTTTGGCAGGTTCCTGGTTGTCGACGCTGGGCGGCGTCGGAACGTCCAAAAAAATGCCTCGCACGAGGCGAGGCATGAAGTTGGGCACGTCAGCCTCGGCCAACGAGCCCGGGAGGAAGAGAAAAAGTATCCGCGGCCAGCCCGCGGAGGTGATGCACTCTAGGTCGAGAGGATAGTTACAACAGCAGCAGCTTCGTCGTGTCCCTGCTGCCCACCAGCGTTTTGTGCTAGTGCCACCTTAGCGTTGCGCCTCTGCCTTACTCCCGATCTCTCGCGCAATTGCTGGGTCAGTTCGACAAGCTGGGCGCAACCTGTCGCACCGATGGGATGGCCACGACTGAGAAGCCCTCCGCTAGGATTGACCGATATGCGTCCATCAAGACCGGTTGCGCCGCTGCGTAACAGCGCCGCACCTTCGAACTTGCTGCAAAAGCCAATTGCCTCGTACAGGAAGAGTTCGGCAGGCGCCGCGGCATCATGCACCTCTGCGACGTGCACGTCGCTGGGGCCAATTCCGGCCTGCTCGCAGGCCCGTTTGGCTGCGCGTTCGACCGCACCGGCTGGCTCGCTCGAATCCTTCGCTGAGACCAAGCTGGAGGCACGTATTCGGACCGTCTTAGCGCCCAGGGCACGCGCGCGCCGATCCGAAGTAATGACCAGCGCTGCAGCTCCATCACCGTTTGGAGCGCACATCAACATGGTCAACGGGTCCGCAATCGAGCGAGATGCCAGCACCTCGTCGATCGTGACGAGGGTCCTGAACTGCGCGTTGGGGTTCAACGCTGCGGCCGCTCTGCTCTTCATGGAGACGGACGCGAAGTCTAGAGCAGTTGCCCCGGTTGCCTCCATGTACTGCCTTGCCTTGGCCGCGTAGATGTCCATGAACCGGGAGCCGCTCCCGACGTTCATCGTCGTGGCCTCATCTTCGGTTGCTTCTTCGAGATCCACCCCGGCCGCAAGGGCACGGAACGTGACAGCTTTGTCGGGATGAATCATCTTCTCGGCCCCAACAACCAACACGCTGTCGTACCTGCCGGATTCGATTGCGAGACAGGCCATATGCACCGCGGTCGACCCAGACGCGCAGGCGTTTTCCACGTTGACGACTGGCTTTCCCGCCAGGCCAATTCCGCGAAGGGAAGCCTGACCGCGGATCATTTCCTGGCCCGTCAGCAGACCACCCGCAGCGTTGGCGAAGAACACGACATCGACATCTTGCATGCTTGCGCCAGCATCGCCGAGGGCCGCAGTCGCCGCCTCCAAAGACAGCGATCGCACCCCCCTGTCCTGGTGCTTTCCGAAGACAGTCATACCCACGCCTGCAATGACGGCTTCCAGCATCGCTCGCCTGCTCCTTTGAAAATCACATGAAACGTATTACTGATATATCATTGATGCACTACGTGCAAGTACTGGTAACGAAAGCGCTGAGTGGGCCGGACGGATCAACTGGAACCTGCCCGTCCGCTGCCTCGGATGCCTGGCAGAGCCGCAGGGTCGATCACGACACGAGATCACGTCATCGAATTTGCAAAAGGGGGTGACGCGCATTCGAACCCGCAGGTTCGCTGCCGAACACTTCTGTTCCCGTCGACGCCGGCGCGTCATCACCCCACATCGCAGCAGAATGACGCGCGCCGATTTATCAGCGAAAACCGGAGGTCACGCGACCTTTTGATGCTTCAGATCGGTATACAATGCCGCTTCGAAGTGCAGGTAGGCACCGACCGACGCCGAATCCGCGAAGGGCAGGACTTGAGCCGCCCAGAAGCCGCCATAGCCGTTACGACGATCGATCCAATAGAAGAGGTTCGCGAGCCCGGCCCAGCCAAGCGAGCCGGCAGGCCGTCCAGTGGGTGCTTCTTCGTCATTCACCATGAAGCTGAACGCCCATGACTTCGACTGTCCTGGGAAGAACTCGGCATTGTTAGAAAGCTCCGGATTCACTGTAATCAGGGGCGTCACCTTCTTGTCACCCAGATGGTTCTTTTCCGCCATTCGCACGGTCTCGGCTTTCAGCACGCGGCCGTATTCACCCGCCCCATCATTCAGCCACATCCGAATGAAGCGCATGTAGTCGCCGACCGTTCCGTATAGCCCATGCCCACCCATATGGACTTCGGGATTGGCCGGCAATTCGAACTCCATGGGTGTGAGCGAGCCGTCGGCATTTCGCGCATGAATTCCGGCAAGCCTAGTTCGCATTGCATCGGTAAGTTCGAACGTCGTATCCGTCATTCCGAGCGGCTCGAAAATCCGCGTCTCAAACACCTCGCCAAGCCGCTGGGATGTGATGGCCTCAACAATCTGGCCGCACCAGTCCATATTGCTCCCGTATTCCCAGCGCTCACCGGGATCGAAGAGAAGCGGCGTCATCAGGCACGCCTTCGAGCTGGAAATCACACTGGGCTGACCTTTTTCCTTTGCCAGACGATTATAGGTTGGATTGCTGAAATCGTAGCTGAGGCCGGCAGTGTGAAGCATCAGCATGCGCGTCGTGATATCGCGTTTGGGGAGCCGGAGCTTCGGCTCACCGGCAGGATCGAAACCATCGATCACCATGAGCTTGCCGATCTCCGGCGCATACTGCTTCGCTGGCGCATCGAGATCGAGCTTGCCCTCCTCGACAAGCTGCAGGACAGCCGTCCCAGTGATCGCCTTTGTCGTGGAGAAGATGGCAAAGATGCTATCGGTCGTCATTGCCGCCGGGCGATCCATCCGCCGCAAGCCTGCTGCGCCCTCATAGATATTCCGATGACGATCCGTGACCATCGCAACAACCCCGGGTGCGCGGGGATTCGACGCGACCGCGGCTTCAAGAACCGCGTTGGCAACTGTCGTGAAAGTGGCACTCATTGGCTTTCTTCCCTCCGGTTTTGATTGGTTGCGGTCGAGACGCCAGCCTTTTGGAGAGGCCGCCGATCTTGACGCGCCGACAGAATCTCGTTGTGGTGCCCTGCCGAACAGCATCCGGCACATCGCGAAGTGCGCGCAGTCTCCTGAATAATCTCGAGGCGGCTTCCGAAAGGCGTCAATGCGCCGCACACTTACATCGAGCGCGGGGGCAGAGCTCCGCAAAAGCTCGCCGATCAGTCCATCGTAACCACGACGTTGCCCACCATCTTGCCGGACTCGACAGCTTCATGAGCGTCAACGATGCGATCCAGCGGGAATGTTGCGGCAATCCGGTGTTCGACGCTGGGATCCGCCAGGATCGCTTGCGTACTGGCAATCAGTTGCGAGCGAACAGCGGCGGACAACTCATAGACGATGAACGTCGCTAGTTCGATGCCGTGAACCACCCAGTCAAACAGCGGTGGTGCCTTTGCCCAATCATCTGAGCCATAGACCACAACCAATCCGTCCCGCTTGAGATATTGGACATAGCCGGGCGCATTGGCCGACAGGTTGACCTCGATGATGCGATCAACACCCACACCACCCGTGAAGCGGCGCACGGTTTCGGCGAAATCCTCGTTACGATAGTTGACTACAGCCTCGGCGCCGGCCGCCCGAGCGATTGCTGCTTTTTCGTCAGAACTTACCGTCGCGATCACGCGATAGCCGGCCCGCCAGGCCAGCTGTACGGCGTAATGACCGACAGCGCCGACGGCCCCCGCCACAAGCATCGTCTCTCCGGGCCGCGCCTGCCGCCAATGCACGGCACGCAATGCCGTCAGCAGCGGAATGCCAAGACAGGCTCCGACCTCGAATGGCACTCCATCAGCGAGAGGGACGGCCTGAATGGCTGGCAACACCACATACTCTGCCGCCGTTCCGAAGGGTCGCTTCCACTGGCTGTTCCACAGCCAGACACGCTGCCCTATCCGCTCCTTGCTCACACCTGGTCCGACCGCCGCGATCAGGCCGGCGCCGTCGCTGTGTGGAATGGTGAGATCAAAGCCCGGCCTGCCCCGGCTTGCACCGCGCGATTTGACATCGGACGGATTGACGCCCGACGCTTTGATCCGAACGAGAACTTCGCCGGGCCCTGGCTCCGGCGTGGGGCGCTCCCCCAACTTCAGCACATCGCGTGCCGGTCCCTTGCTCTCGTAGAATGCCGCGCGCATCGTTCACCTCGTTCATTGCTCTTGAATTGAAGCTAGACCAAACATCTTGAGTTGATAAGTAGACACAAATATGTGGGGTAGTATCTCATCAGGTCATGATCTCTGATGAGTCGTTACAAATCTCACGCCACGGTCGGCCGAACGAATGCGTCGTACGCACGGTGAGAATTGCGCTGATCGAAATGAGAGTCGCCGCGAGCCGTTGGTGACAACAAGTCGAAGTCGGCCAGCTCCAATGCTCGGCGCAGAACTGATTCAACACCTCGAACGCATGCTCGCACGGTGCAAGACTGCATCAGGCGCTTGCGACAATGGCTTCCAACAGCGAGGCCGTGACCGCGTCGATCGACTGCAGGCCATCGATGCACCTGAGAAGCCCGTTCAAGCGATAGTAGTCGGCCAGTGGCTCGGTCTGTTCGCGATAATGATGGAGACGCGTCTTTAACGCTTCTTCCGTGTCGTCCGCTCGCACGGTCTGGCCGTTCTCTGCGGCCGCCTTCGCGCGGCTCAGAATTCGCTGAAGCAAGACTGCCTCATTGGCCTTGAACTCAATTGCGAGATCAAGGTTGAGCGACTTGCTCGCAAGCATCTCGTCCAACGCCATGGCTTGAGACAGGGTCCGTGGAAATCCATCCAGGATGAAGCCGCTCATTGCATCGGCCAGGCAAATCCGCTCGACGATCGCTGCCACCACAAGATCATCCTCGACCAGAGCTCCGCGCTGCATGGTCTCTCCGATCGCCCGACCGGCTGGGCTTCCGGTGGCCGCGGCGGTCCGCAACATGTCGCCGGTCGATAGATGGGGGATGGACAGCCGTTGTGCCAGCCGGACCGCCTGGGTCCCCTTCCCGACACCGGGAGGCCCCAAAAACAATAGCCGCATCCTGCGATTCCTCTCGTTTCAAGAAGTCTGCCGTTCATCGTCGATTCGTCCGTTATTTCAGACAGTCGACGAAACTAAACGGGAGCCAAGTCGCCTGCGGCACACATGCGCGCCATTTAGAGCGCATTCGCCGCGAACCCTGCCTTCAGTTGGATGCCTCTCCAGGGATAATGGTCTGCACGATCGAGGCATCCAGCGCTTCGTAGGACATCAGCCCAACCAGGTCATATAGCTGGGCGCGGGTTTGCATCTGGTCGACTATCGTGTGGGTGCCGCCGTCACGTCGTAAGGCGGCAAACAGATCGGCCTGAGCCTTGTTTGCCATGCGCAATGAGGAAACCGGCCAGATGATCATCCGATAACCCATTTCCTCGAACTCCGAGGCGGTAAAGAATGGTGTACGACCGAACTCGGTCATGTTTGCGAGCAATGGCACGCCCGGCAGTCGTGCAGCAAAGGCACGAAACATCTCGGCATTGGTCAACGCTTCCGGGAAAATCGCGTCTGCACCGGCTTCGACGTAAAGCTTTGCGCGGGCAATCGCGCCGTCAAGCCCCTCACTAGCGGCCGCGTCGGTGCGCGCGATCAAGTACAGAGATCTCCTGGCCTTGTTGGCGGCCCGCGACCTTGGCGGCCATGTCGCGGGCGTCAGCGAGCTTTTTGTCGTTCAGATGACCGCATTTCTTCGGAAGCAATTGATCTTCGATATGGAGCGCTGCAGCGCCGGCGTCCTCGAAACAGCGCACTGTGTGCATGACATTGAGCGCCTCTCCATAACCGGTATCCGCGTCCACCAGGAGAGGCAGGCCACTTGCACGGACTATCTGGCGGATGAAGAAAGCAACCTCATCCACAGTGATGATGCCGAGATCCGGTATCCCCATCGACGCCGTCATCGCGGCGCCAGAGAGGTATAGCGCCTCGAAGCCGGCCGCTCTGGCCTGAAGCGACGCCATTCCGTTGTGAGCGCCAGGGAGCTGAAGGATACGTTTCCGCTCCAGTAGTTCGCGAAATCGGACACCGGGCGAGGTCGTCGGTACATCTGATGCGAGAATGTAAGGCATGATAGTCCTCAAGCCGCGTGCGAGACCGTCGTCTGCCCGCGCTGCTTCAGCGGAACAAACGGGCGGTTCTCCGGTCCAATGTAGTTGGCCGATGGTCGAATGATCTTGTTGTCGGCACGCTGCTCGATCACGTGGGCCGCCCAGCCCGACGTCCGCGACACAACGAACAGCGGCGTAAACATCGCGGTCGGCACCCCGAGCAGATGGTAGGAGACGGCACTGAACCAGTCGAGGTTCGCGAACATCTTCTTGGCTTCGCCCATGACACGCTCGATCCGTTCTGCGACATCGAACCTGCGGGTTGCGCCGGCTTCCTCACACAGGCGGCGTGCCGTCCGCTTGATGACCTGGTTTCGTGGATCGGCTATGGTATAGACCGGATGCCCAAAGCCGATGATGACCTCCTTGGCCTCGATGCGGCGACGGATATCTCGCTCTGCCTGATCCTGGTCCGCATAGCGCTGTTGAATCTCGAAGGCGACCTCGTTGGCACCTCCATGCTTCGGACCACGCAATGCACCGATGGCGCCGGTGATGGCCGAATACATGTCCGCACCGGTCCCCGCTATGGAGCGGGCGGTAAAGGTCGATGCGTCGAATTCATGCTCGGCGTACAGGACGAGCGAGGTGTTCATTGCGGCAATATGGCTCGCGGGTGCCCCTACTCCGTGGAGCAACCGCAAGAAATGGCCGGCAATTGTCTCTTCGTCCGTTTCGACATCGATACGGCGCCCGTTCTGTGCGTAATGGTACCAATAGAGGAGCATCGAGCCCAGCGACGCCAGTAGCCTGTCGGCCACCTCTCGCGCAGCAGCGGGCCCATGATCGGAAGCCTCGGGAAGAATGCATCCGAGCGCCGATACGCCGCTTCGAAGCACGTCCATCGGATGGGCCGAGGCAGGCAGCGCCTCGAGCGTAGCGCGAACCGCGGTTGGGAGCCCGCGCCGGCTCCTGAGACGAGCACTGTAGGCGGCGAGTTCGGCGGTGGTAGGCAACTCACCGTGTACGAGAAGATGTGCAATTTCCTCGAACTGACAGGTCTCGGCGATATCGAGGATGTCGTAGCCGCGGTAGTGAAGATCGTTGCCCGTGCGTCCCACGGTGCACAGCGCGGTGTCACCCGCGACGACGCCAGACAGAGCTACTGACTTCTTGCGTGTACGCGTCTCTGGCGTTGCGGTTGTTTCGGTCATTGTTCTCTCGTAAGTCGATAGTAGGCGTTGTGACGTGGTGCGTTAGCCGGCGGCCTTCCAATCAAAGATCCCCGTCCGACCGGGCTCGCGCTGCAGGATGGGTGCGACCACGAAATTCAAGTCATAAAGCTGGCCGGCCTTCAGTCGCGGCAGGGCATCGACAGTCTCCAGGAACCGGTTCTGTTCAGTCGGCGCCACGATCCCATCTGAAAGCGTCCGGAACTTCTTGATGTATTCGGCTCGAGCAAACGGCCGACCACCGAGTGGGTGCGCATCGGCAACTGCTATCGCGTCCTCGATCACCTCACCCGACTCGAGCGTGACAACCACCCGCGCCCCGAACGCCTTTTCAGTTGGATCGGCGCTGTGATAGCGACGGGTCCACTCGGGGTCCTCTACCGTACTGATCTTGCGCCACAACTCGACTGTGTCGGGTCGCTTCGCACGCTCCGGCGCATAGGATTTCTCGTGATGCCAGCCGCGATCCTCCAGCGCCACAGCGAAGATGTACATGATCGAATGATCAAGCGTTTCGCGGCTTGCGTTCGGATTCAGTTTCTGCGGATCGTTAGCCCCGGTACCGATTACATGATGCGTATGGTGACTGGTGTGAATGACAATCTCGCGAATGCGCCCTAGGTCGCCAATCTTCGGCGACAGTCTGCGAGCGAGATCGATCAGGGCCTGGCTCTGATATTCGGCAGAATGCTCCTTCGTGTACGTCTCGAGGATGGCGCGCTTCGGTTCTCCTGGCTCTGGCAGGGGCACGTGGTACTTGACCTTGGTGCCGCCGAGCAGCCAGGCGATGAAGCCGTCCTCCCCCTCCCAGGCCGGAGACGGTGCGCCTTCGCCTCGCATGGCACGATCGACGGCCTCGATCGCCATTTTTCCCGCGAACGCAGGAGCGTAGGCTTTCCAGCTGGAAATCTCTCCCTTTCGGGACTGGCGCGTGGTGGTAGTAATGTGCAAGGCCTGCTGCACCGCCTGATACGTCTGCTCGGTCGGCAAATGAAGGAGAGCACCGATTCCGGCAGCTGCTGCCGGACCAAGGTGGGCGATGTGATCGATCTTGTGCTCGTGCAAGCAGATGGCCTTCACGAGACTGACGTGAATCTCATAGGCGGCAGCAATGCCCCGCACAAGGTCAGCCCCCGAACGCCCGCAATGCTGCGCGACCGCCAGCAATGGTGGAATGTTGTCGCCCGGATGGGAGTAGTCGGCGGCAAGGAATGTGTCATGATAGTCGAGTTCGCGTACCGCGACGCCGTTCGCCCACGCCGCCCATTCGGGCGAGACTGCCTCCTCACAGGACGATCCGAACAGCGACGCCCCACCATCACACCGGTGCGCCATTGCCTGCGCTCGCGCACTCGCAACCGGATGCCTCGTCAGGGAAGCAGCCGCTACTGATGCGTTGTCGATGATGCGATTGCCGATCATCTCGATGACCTGCTGATCCACCGCGACGTCGTCGCTTGCAACTTCGGCAATCTTCCAGGCGAGCTGCTCCGCTCTGGGCAGTTGCTCCCTCGACGGATGGACGCGGACTTCGTGCTGCCTCATACTTTGCACCTTCCTTTGATTTGTGCAAAATTAGCGAAGGTAGTTGCGAACGGGGAGCCCTCATAATGCTTATAATTGCCGTGATTTCTGGCATCTTTGTAAAGATTGCAAAGCAATGAAGCCGCGCAAGATCATGGCCGGGGATCGGCTTCGTCGGCTTCGTACCGAACGGGACATGACGCAGGCCGCAGCGGCGGACGCGCTCCGGATTTCACCTGGGTATCTGAGCCAGATCGAGGCAGATCAAAGGCCCATCACGCGTGAATTGCTTCAGCGGCTGACGCGCCTGTTCTCGCTACCCCCCGGATATTTCTCGGATGACGAGGACCTGCGGCTCGCGAGCGAGCTGCGCGAAAGCGCAAGCGATCCGATGTTTGGCGCCGCCGTGTCGCCCGATGAAGCAAACTCCGTCGTCCGCGTGGCGCCCGATCTTGCCCAGCGCTTTCTTCATCTTTACCGGTCCTACCTCGCTCTCGAGGAGGAGCACCGTTCGCTGCAAACGAGTATCGCGCAGGAGGGAAGCGGGGCTGCGAGTCGCTTCCCTTACGACGAAGTTCGAGATTGGGTCCAGTCGAAGCGCAATCATTTCGACGTTCTCGACCTGGCCGCCGAGAAATTGGCGACTGCGAACGACTTTGGTCCTGAGAATCGGGGCGAAGATCTTGCGAAATACATGCGAGACGCCCATCGCATCAAGATCGAGCACGCGCCTGAGGCGCTCGATAGAGGAATGATCTGGCGCTTGGACCGCAAAGCTCGGACACTGTTCTTGCCCGCAGATGCGCCGTCGGAGAGCCGCGCCTTCTGGATCGCCCACATCATCGGGCTTCTCGACCAACGCGATACGATTGAGCGTCAGATCCGGCAGGCTCGCCTCAGCAACGACGAAGCGGCAGCGCTAGCGCGCGTCGCGCTCGCCAATTATTTCGCCGGAGCGTTGGTTATGCCCTATGAGGCTTTTCTAAGTTCTGCGCGCGAGATGCGGTACGATATTGAACGCCTTCAGAGGCGATTCGGAACGAGCTTCGAGCAGGTCTGCCATCGCCTCAGCACGCTGCAGCGACGAACTTCACCCGGTATCCCGTTTTACTTTCTGAAGATCGACATCGCTGGAAATGTTCTGAAACGGAGCAGCGCCACGCGATTTCAGTTCGCGCGATTCGGCGGGCCTTGTCCCTTGTGGAACGTACATCAGACATTTTCGCAGCCCAACCGTATCTTGGTGCAATTGGCCGCGACGCCCGAAGGCACGACCTATCTCAGCATCGCACGAACTGTCAGCTCGCCTGGTGGATCCTACCTCAGCCGTCCTCGTGCCGTAGCCGTCGGTTTAGGGTGCGAGGTCGCCTATGCCAGTCAGACTGTTTATGCGAAGGGCGTCGACTTTGAAGATACCGAGGCCGCCAATCCGATTGGTCCCGGATGTCGCGCTTGTGAGCGAACAGATTGTCGCCATCGTGCGCTTCCTCCGATAGGACGAAGACTGGACGTTGGAACGGCCGAACGCGGTCTCGTTCCCTATCGAATCGATACCGGGCCGTGCTGACCGCGCGAGACACGGGAGCCCTCTCTGCTTATGCCCCCTCTCGCTTCTTCTCCGCACGAGGGCTCGGCACGCCGCAAGCTAGTCAGAAGACAACAACGCTTCGGATCGCGGCACCGCGCCGCAGCGCCTCGAAGCCATCATTGACGCGATCGAGGGGGATGCGCGCCGTGATCAACTCGTTCAGCTTGAGACGACCATCCAACGCGGCTTGAGCCAGCATCGGAAAGTCGCGCCGCGGCCGAGCTCCGCCATAGCTCGATCGGCGGATCCGCTTTTCCTGCATGAGGGACCCCCAGCGGAAGGAAGCGTCCTGCTCAACGTCAATCTTGCCCAGCCAGATGACCTCGCCGCCCGGCCGCACGACCTCACTCGTGAGACGAAATGCTCGTGTGTTTCCTGCCGATTCGAGGACGACATCGACCCCCCGCTGTCCAGTCAATCGGCGAGACACATCGATCACGTCCTGTTCGGCTGCATTGATCGAGTGCGTCGCACCGAGATGCCTGGCGAGGTCGAGCTTGCCTGCGTCGAGATCAACGGCAATCACCGTGTCTGCGCCTGCCATCCGCGCGCCCTGCACCGCCGCGAGCCCGACCGCGCCGCAGCCTATCACCATGACGATGTCGCCATACCGGATCGACGCAACATTGAGCGCCGCCCCTACCCCGGTCATGACGCCGCAGCCGATCAGACAGGCCTGATCGAAAGGCAGCTCCTTCTGTACCACGACAGCCTGCTGGGCGGGCACAATGCAGTATTCGGCCAAGGCACCCAGATACATCAGATGCTTGAGTTCCCGCCCGTCGGTCAGTTGCGCCCTGCTGCGCCCGTCAAACTGCACCGCGAGCGGCGCCTGACCGAGGTATTCCTCGCAGAGAATTGGCAGGTCGCGGTCGCAATAGAAGCAATGACCGCAGTGCGGATTCCAGGAAAGAACGACGTGGTCCCCGATCGCGATACCGCGCGCCTTTGGCCCGATCTGTTCGACCACGCCGGCCGCTTCATGGCCGAGCACGATCGGCATGGGATTGCGAAGACTTCCCTCTATGACTTCGAGATCGGTGTGACAAAGCCCGACCGCCTTGATGCGAACAAGGACACCATCGGATCCAAGCCCGCGTGCCTCGACCGTCTCGACGCGCAGGGGTGTCTTCGGAGCACGGAGGACCGCCGCTCGGTATGTGAGTGCCACCTCGATATCTCCCTGCCGTTCAAGGCCCCCCGCGTGTTACGCTGCGAAGCTTCCTCAGCGAAGCAAGGACGGCGTCGATGTCGGCCGAGTTCATCTCCCATTCATTACCGAAGTTCGCGACCACGGCCTTCATGAAGGGTTCGACGAGTCCCTTGGCAGTGGCGCCGTCGGTCAGGTGTTCGGCAAGGATGGCAAGCGAGAGCTGCCGCGGTTCATCGCCCTCGTAGCTCCATTCGAATCCATTCGCAGTGTAGCGATGGAGGTCGAGCCGCTGATCAAGAGGATGGCCGTCAACCGTGACAGCGATTCCGTCGATGGTGCGATCTCCACAAAATCTCTTCATGCACACGTCCTCCCGCATCTTGCCTGATTGATACATCGGTGATATGTCAGTTGCAAGTTCAATGTCGCTTGACTGGATTGGATTGGAGAACGGCTATGGAACTCGCTTCGACCCCGATGTCGGCCCGTCAGCGTCACTACCGCGAGACGTACCGCGAGCGTGTTGCCGGCTGGTACAATGGCTGGCTGCATGTATTCATCATTTACGCGATCGGCTTCACGGCACTCTACATCTACCTGACCAATGTTCGGGACCTGCACCCATGGGAGTTGTTCATCGTGCCGGCGGCCTTTATCGCCGCGAATTTCTTCGAATGGGCGATCCACCGCTACGTGATGCACCGGCCCTCGCAGATCAAGGCTTTCCGCGCCATCTACAATCGCCACACGCTGATGCATCACCAGTTCTTCACGGAACAGGAGATGAGGTTTGCCGACCATCACGACTGGCGCGTGACCTTCTTTCCGCCCTATGCGCTGGCCACCTTTACGCTGATGTCGATCCCGCTTGCGATCGCTGCCGGCTACATCGTCTCGGCCAATGTCGGCTGGCTTTTGATCGCGACTACGACGTCGATGTATCTGGCCTACGAGTTCATGCATTTCTGCTGCCACGTTGAGGAAAACTGGTTTGTTCGCGTAATGCCGTTCGTGAATACGATCCGTCGCCACCATACGGCCCATCACGATCAATCGATCATGATGGAGCGAAACATGAACCTGACGTTCCCGATCATGGACTGGCTGTTCAACACCTCCGATCTGGACCGCGGCCTCCTCGGTCATCTCTTCAACGGCTACGATACGCGCTTCATAAAGCGGAACATGCGCAAGACGGCGCGCACGCCACGGGTTGATCCGGCGGCAAGCTCCGTGCCCGCGGAATAGCGGATCATGGCGGTTATCGAGCCGAACGGACCGGCACTGGCGCTTTTCGGCGTGACGTTCGCCGCCTGGTGCTGGAGTTTCCTTGCGCTTGCGGGTCTGTTTCCTCCCAGCGCCCGCCCGCAATCGCTGGCCGGCGCGGCAGGCCACGTGCTCGTGCTGTTGAACGTCGCGCTATCGATCGTACTCCTGACGGGCGTTGCACTGCTCGCCCACCAAGCACTCCGCTGGACTTCCGTGGTGGTCTTTGGCGGCCTGATCTTTCTCTTTGTACCTTCGACCTTCCAGGCTGTACCGAATGAATGGCGGGACACTCGCAGCGGACTTGCCGCGCTCGGTCTCGTTCAGCTCACGTCCCTGACGCTCCTGTTGTCCTTGTCTCACGGGTTTGACGGTTCCTAAGGATTGCGACCATGCCCCTCCCCATCAAAACTGCCCTCTCTATCATCGTTCTGCTGGTCGCGTGCGCGGCCTACGCCTACCAGAACTCGATTGGCCAGGATGGTCCGAAAATCGCGATCATGGTGCTTGCTCCCTTCATGGTCGTCGCCATGTGGATATTTCCGGAAGTTACGCGGAAATAAATGGGCTCTGTTGGCGTTAAGACGGCTTGCAGGTCCTACCGCCGACCGGCTTGGCCGCGGCACGATCTACGCGTGAGCGTGTCCTGGTGCATGCGCGCCCGATAGCAACAGCGTGAAATAATGGATCGGCGGCTCTCCGCGGTACCCGCAATGCGTGGGCACGCCCTCACTCAGGCCACACGCTGTCTCGTACTGACGCGTCCGGCGGGAACCTTGGCCAACTTCGCTGGCTCGGGCGGCGTGATATGACCGACATGACGGGCCTGATAACCCTCGCCCCACTCCTTTAGGCTGACCAATACCGGAGCGAGCGTCTTTCCGAAGGGCGTCAGTTCGTACTCAACTTTCGGCGGCACCTGCGGATAGACTTTGCGCGCGATGATGCCATCTATCTCCAGTTCACGAAGCTGAAGTGTCAGCATGCGCTGCGTCGTATTTGGCATGAGCCGGGTCAGCTCCATGAAACGCTTCTTGCTGCGCAGCAGATGAAAGAGAATCAGCGGCTTCCATAGTCCGCCGATCACTGACAGCGTGACCTCGACGGCGCAGCCGCTTCTACTGTCCAAACGTTTCGGTCGCATAGCGAAACTCCACCCACATGATTGATAGTACCTGCGATAATTGTACCTTCTTGCGATCATCGAAGCACGCGCAAAGATGGACGTGTGTCGTGGGCAACGAGTCAAACGGCGAGTGATCCGCCTCGCGAACGCCGATGCCGCGCCTTGTGCCCACACCTATCGCTTGAAGTCAGGAGTTGTTTCGATGAAGACAATCACTTTGCGCCGCCCCGGCGGATTAGATCGCCTGGAGAGCAAAAACGCCGCCGATGCTGGTGCCCCTGCTCACGGCCAGATCCGCGTTCGCATTCATGCAAGCTCGCTCAATTTTCAGGACCTGTTGGTGGTGACGGGGCGTCAGACCGTCGATTATGGACGCGCTCCGATGACGGACGGTGCCGGCGTCGTCGAGGCAGTCGATGACGGGGTGACCGAATTCATTGTCGATGATGCCGTCGTGTCGACATTCTTCCCCCATTGGCCTGGCGGGGGACCGATAGTCGCCGACTTCGCGACTACACCGGGCGATGGCGTGGACGGCTATGCGCGCAAGAGTCGGTTCCGCCCGAAATCTGAAGCTGTGTGCCGAAAGCACCTGTCCAAAAGGGCGACAAGGTTTTGCCCGTTTCACCGCTCGGAGTGCAAGCTCAGCCCTTCTGGCCAGCAGGCGCGATCGTCACTTCGGAGTTGGCGATCAATTCCATCAAAATTTCTCGAGCGAAAGTCGCTGCGTAATCGTTGCGCGCTTGCGTTGCAGCCTGCGCACGCTTCGAGTCTCCTTCAACTACGGCCTTGACCTGTTGAATGTGCATATCGCAGATCTTGAGTAGGTCGGGATGTCGGTCCCGATGAAAATACAGGAAGCGCCGAGCCAAAGTCTGGAGTATCGCGAAGAACTCCGCGGCATAACTGTTCCGGGAAGCCAGCCCCAACTGAGCGGTGAGTTCGAAATGCAATCGCATATACGTCCTCATCTGACCTTCTGTCTTGATCGAACTAAGACCGTCTACAATCTTGCGAAGTTCAGCACGCTCGCTCTCGCTCGCCAATTGCGCCGCCTGAGATACAATCAGATCCTCGATTTCCTTGCGGGCCTGGATAATTTTGAGTTGGCCCTGATAGTCGATCTGCGAAATGAAAACGCCCTCTCGAGGGGCAATCCGAACCAGTCTCTGGAACGCGAGCTTCTGAAGCGCAGCACGCGTGGGAGTGCGTCCTATGCGAATTTTCTGCGCGATAGCCGTTTCTGTCCATCTCGTCCCGGGTGGCAGATCGCCAACAACGATCATCTCCTCCAAGGCTCCATATGCCTTTTCAGTCTGGCTATCAGTTTTGCGGCTAAAGAGAGGGCGGGTATCGCGCGCGGTCATGTGTTGCGTCAAGGATCATAAAGGAAGATTCGGGTGTCGGTCGTCAGGGATACTAGTGATATCTCACATAATTTCAATGGTTTATTACAACCCACGGATTGCCCGCTCCGAGCTAGGTTCGGCCCGCGCAAGGGACACATCACTCCATTGCTGCTCTCCCGCGCCGCCCCGTTTGCTCCGGCTCGCCAAGCGCTCAATCAGCTGCGTGCGGGTTCGCTTTTTCAGCGATCTTCGCAAAGACTATCGTTTGCCTTCTGTCGAACACGCTTGATTCCGCTACTCGGCGCCGCGGAGACATGTCGGAGAAGAGGTAAGGCAGCCAAGCGTCTTGCACTTGTACATGACTGCAGGCCCCGGCGCGAGCCAAGGCTGACCAGACGGAGAACACGACTCTGGCAGGACCCGCCATAGTGAAGCGGCTCCTAAAATTTCAAGCCGACAGCGTGAGACCTTTTTTCTGAATGCCCGTCGGCGAAATATTTGAGTGCAGCATGCATCGCATCTTCCAGAACTTTATTGATAGTCTATCGAGCGCTCAAGATTCAGAAGCCCTTCGTGACGCCATGGCGGGGGCGGCTGCGGCGCTCGACCTATCCTGCTTCGCTTATCTTTCCGTCCCGCGACGTGCCGCAGCCGAACCGCTGCTCGTCTCAACCTATCCCTCCCTTTGGACAGGACATTATCTACGAAATCGGTATGAGAGGTTCGATCCCGTAATCGTTCGGGCCCTTCGCGATCCTCAACCGTTCGAATGGGGCCTTGGAATCGGGCCGCCAACACACTCCGAATTGGAACGTGAGCTATTTGAGGAGGCCGCTAGGTTTGGCATTCGTCGCGGATACACTATTCCAGTTCACGACAGCGAGGGAGCGATCGCTGCCGTAACTTTTGCAACCGATGAGCGGCGACCTCGTTTCGAACGTTCAATAAATGAGCACGCGCAAGTGCTGCAGCTCATGGCTATGTATTTCCATGCGCATGCCCGCCGCAAGTTGGTGACCAATCGCATGATTGACGGGATTTCATTGTCACCCCGAGAGATCGAGTGTCTAAGATGGGCCGCGCAGGGTAAGTCCGCCTGGGAAACCGGTCGTATCTTGGGTATTTCGCGTCATACTGTCGCGTTCCATCTTGATAACGCAAAGACAAAGTTTGGGGTCCGCTCGACTATTCAAGCAGTCGCCCGTCTGACCGCATCGAAGCTGGACGTATAACCACAAACAGAGAGCGGCTGCCCCTCCTTCATTGCGGAGGCTGCTTAAGCACGCGAATTCGCCTTCAATGTCAGACGAGTGTGTCCCATTAAGGAAGCAAATTATGATGCACCTCATTACACCTGACCACTACGGTACTTTTGCACGAGAGATCGCGGAGATGCATCGGCTCAGGTATCGAGTATTCAAGGAACGACTCCACTGGGATGTTCAGGTCAGCGGCAATATGGAGGTCGACGAATTTGACATCCTTCGCCCGGTGCACTTGGTGCATCGCTCAATCGACGGAGGAATTCAGGGGTGCGTTCGACTTCTCCCGTCAACCGGGCCGACCATGCTTCGAGATATATTTCCGGTGCTTTTGGACGGACAGCGACCACCGCGCAGTGAGACGATCTGGGAAAGCAGCCGGTTCGCACTCGATGTTCCCGCCGATGCGCCAAAAGCGCTTGGCGGACTTGCTGCTGCTACGTACGAACTTTTTGCGGGTATGATCGAGTTCGGCCTGTCCGTTCGACTGGCCGAAATCGTGACCGTCACCGACGCCCGCATGGAGCGCATCCTTCGGCGCGCCGGGTGGCCCCTTCGCCCCATAGGAAAACCTCGACCACTGGGAACCACTATGGCGGTTGCGGGCTACCTGGAGATATCGGCCGACGCCTTACAGCGCATCCGTAGTGCGGGCCGGATCTCAGGTCCGGTGCTCTGGGCCCCGGTCATACCAGCGGCCGCCTAGGACCCTGAATAGAGCGTAGGTGGACACTTCCCTGTATTTGGGCGCCATGTCACTGCCCGGACGATTCTCAATATGAGCAACTGCCAACGAACAATTCATTCTCCGCCCGGTCTCAAGGCGCTCGAGCTAAATCATCTGCGATTGGCCGTAACTGCGGCCGATTGCGGCAGCTTTCGTAAGGCTGCAGAGCTATTGAGATTGCGACAGTCGTCCCTCAGCCGATCAGTTCGCCAGATGGAGCATCACCTGGGGATCGTCATATTCGAGCGGTCAAGCGGAGGCGTACGTCCAACGTCTGCCGGCCGCAGCGTTCTTCGTTTGGCAAGGACGATGCTAGAAGAGTTTGATGCCCTCATAGCAACCGCCAAGTCAGCACAAAGGAGCGAAACCGGTCGACTGGCAATCGGTTTCTGCACATCACTCTCGGCAGGAAATCTGCAGGCGTCGTTGCTTGAGTTCAGGCAACGATTCCCACGGATTGAACTTGCGACCGTCGAACGATCGCGAACGCGTCTGGCAACGGCACTTCGCAATGGTGTTCTTGATATCCTAATCGTCACAGGAAGCCTACCAGTATTGGATAGCAAAACCGGGTCATTGTGGAGCGAGCGCGTACTAGTTGTCTTACCCCAGGATCATCCCCTCACTGCACGGGAGACTATCTACTGGACCGATCTTCGCGGCGAGACTGTTCTGCTAAGCCACTATGATCCCGGGAGGGAGTTCGAAGATCTCTTGGTTTCAAAGCTCGTCTCAACCGAGGATCGTCCAAAGATTGAGCGTCACGACGTCAGTCGCGGTATCATCAAGAGTCTGATCAGCATGAGAGCCGGTATTAGCCTCGTGCTCGAGTCTGACATCGGGGCCAATTTTGCCGGATTGGTCTACCGGGAGCTGCGCGATGGCGCCGGCCCAAGCCGGTTCGACTATTCGGCCTATTGGCGAGTAGACAATGAAAACCCCGCCTTGACCGCTTTCCTGAAGATGCTCTCCGAGCGCTATCCTTCCCGCCTCACGAGATGACGCGTTCGGCGAATCTTCAAGAAACTTCTGTCCGTCGCCATGAATCGCGCCAACATGGGTGCGATGAGTTTGGTCGGATCGTTAATCGGCTGGCCGGTCTCCCGTGCGAGGATTTCGGCATAGGCGACTAGATCACGGTGGACGTTCGCCGGCAATTCGTGCGTCAGCTTAATTGGCTTATCGTCATCGATCGCTCCGAGTTTAAGCTTGGCCATGATTCTCATCCCTTGTAAGGCTCCAGTATAAGGTCGCGATTGACAATGACTCTAACTGGAAATCCCGGCCTGATGATGAGGGTCGGCTGCATGTTGAGATTTCTCCGAACCACCTGCTGTCCTGTCTGATTTAGAGAATTTGCGGCGCCTAGGCGCAGAGCTTGAAGAATTGCCGTATTGGATCCAGTATCTGCGCCCGATCCGAGTTCCGAACCCACGCCAAGCAGCGTAGACAGCGCAGCTGCTCCGAGCAGTTCCTTCCAATGATTGTCGACTTCATCCTCGAGACCGGAATAACCGCCGGCGTCCGCACCCTGTTGCCGTTCCAGAACGATCGACCGTCCGTTCGGCATGATCAACCGTGTCCAAACCAACAAGACCCGAGATTGACCGAATGCGACCTGGCTATCGTAGACTCCGATGAGACGCGCGCCCTGTGGAATAAGCTTTGCACGGCCAGTAGGAGAATCAAAAACCGCTTCGGTAACCTGCGCAGTGATTTGGCCGGGTAGATCCGAACGAATCCCGGTAATGAGGGCCGCAGGAATGATCGTTCCTGCCTGCACGACAAAGGATGACGCTGGACGTGCAAGCCGATCGGGCGCCGTAGTCCGTCGATCAACGGGGGCATTGACGAACAGCAGTTTGCTGTCCTGCCCGCTCTGAGTGAAGGTTTCGTCGGAAGATGATGCGGCCTTGGTCGCCGTCTCCTGGGATGAAGAATGTGACGGCGTAACGGACGTGGTTGTCGATGCAAACACTTTGCTCGTCCGAGCCGCCTCGGTCTCTTGATTGGCCCGCTGTTGTTCAGGATCAAGGCCGATCGATCCTGGTTGGTCTTCTGCCGTAACGGCGGAATGGCGCAGATCACTCGGCGATGGCGGCCCGAGTTGCGGGACGTTGCGGGGGATACCGGCATAGTCCTTTGGCAACGTCGTCAGGCCATCTGCGAGGTTGTGATGATCCGTGCTGTAGAGTTCGTCCGGCGCAGGATTGTGCGCATGGTTGCTCCTGAGCGCCCACAGTACGGCACCGGAGATCAGCAGCAACGCCAGGGCGCTGCCGCTCGCAAGGATTTTCCGGGAAACTCGCGTGATCCTTGGGCGCTCCGCACCCAGTCGCAACACCTGCACGTCATCAGAAGGTGATTGACTTGTTCCGGATACGGGATTGGTGCTCTTGTCTGCGCCATTGTCCGTCACGGTCGCCTCCCAGCATTCCTGACAATTCGAACCTTCTGCTGCTTCTCTCCGCCAAGACGCAGCTCAGCCGCGGCGAACAGACGGTCGACAATCAGGACATTCTTGTAGGCGCGGTAGTTGACGAGCTCCGGCTTGCCGTCCTGGCCGATGACGAACAGCGGCGGCATTTCTCCTTGGGCAATGCCGGGCGAGAACTCAATATAGACCTTGCGGCCATCGTCAAAGGCATTGACCGGACGCCACGGCGGGCTGTCGCCCTCGATGACGTAGCGGTAGCGGCGCTGATCGACTTCCGGGATGATGGGCGTTAGCGGCAGCATTTTGGAGCGGCCGGTTCGATCTTCGGGATAGAACCAGGCGACCGACGGCATGTATGGCTTTTCGCGGGAGCGCAGCTCGATCAGGTAGGTCCGTCGATCGGTGTTGACGACAAGGTTGGTCTCAATGGCGGGTCGCGTTGGCTTGACCATGATGTGGACGCGCCTGGTGTCGCCGTTGCCGCTCTCGGTGTCGCCGACGATCCAGCGCACGGTATCGCCGGCGGCGAGCGGCCCCGAACCGGTTAGCTGTTCGCCTGGCTCGAGCGCGATATCCGTGATCTCTCCTGGTGAGGCGTAGATCTGATAGAGCGCGCCGGGACTGTAGGGAAAGACCTGGACGGCGTTGAAATATCCTGCCCGCCGCGGCTCGACCCGGGCGGCGTCGTTGGCCGTTCCAATCCGGTCTGTCGGCTCCTTGGCTTCTTGATCACCCTTCTTGCCGCCGCGGGTCGGCGTCCAGGCTGGGGGGACATGCAATGGACGCGCATGGTCGTCTGCCGGCATCGGTAGATCGTGAGGCGGCGGCACATCGTCATCATAACTGATCTGTGGTGGCTTGAAGGTCGTGCAGCCCGAAAGCGCGAGAACAAAAAGCAGGGCTAGACCTACAGGCGTCCCATTGCATTTTGGACCAATCGACCTCGGTACAGGATTTCTCACTAGCCGAGCTCCTTCGACCAGTTGATGGAGTTGACGTAGACGCCGAGTGGGTTCTTGCGGAGTCGGTCGGCGTCGCGCGGAGTTTCGATCACGACAGAAAGGATCGCGGTCCAGCGCTCGGTCGCCGTCAGCTGGCCGCTGTCGTAGCGGCGTTCGGTCCATGCGACCCGGAAGCTTTGCGGCGAGGCGCGAATGACGCTGGAGATCTCGACTGCAACCTGGATGTTGCCGAGCTTGGCAAAGGGATCGTTGGTTCGTGCGTAGTCGTTCAGCGCCGCTGCTCCGCGATCAGTCGTAAAGTCGTAGGCACGGAGCCAGTCCTGCCGCAGCACGATGGCGTCGGTCGGCAGGCCTCGTACATCTTCAATGAAGCGCGCGAGGTGAAACGCGATTTGCGGATCGGTCGGCTGGTAGAAGGGACTTGCCGGCGCGACCGCCTGGGCCTGGCCGAGATGATCAACTTCCACCACCCACGGTGTGACCGTACCCTGGGTCGACTGCCAAACGAGGCTTGCCGCAAGGCCACCGGACAGCAACAGGCATCCGAGCGCCATCAGCCGCCAGTTCCTGGCTTGGACACGAGCCGAGCCAATACGCTCGTCCCAAACCTGCGCCGCTTTCTGGTAGGGAGTCACGGGCTCCGGCGTGCGGCCATAATGCACGGATGGTCGCTTAAACATCAGTGCCCTCCCTCGGACAAATCAACGGAGGATCCGCCACCGGCACTGTCACCGCTGCGGACGGCATGGGTGGCCGCGGAAACACCCTGGCTCACTGTCTGCGCGCGCTTCATGCGGCGCGCCCATGCCGGAGCCCCCTCCGCCGGTGGTGAACCACCTGCAACTCTGGCCGCCAAGTGACGCAACGGGCTGACGATGGCCGAACTACCCGCGCTTGCAACCCCGCTTAAGCCTCCAGCCCGATAGGCGCTTGTTGTTCCGCTAGCGACCGTCGCTGCACCACGCGCTCCCCCCAGGAGCGCGCCACCGGCGAGGCCAACGCCACCGGCTGCGAGACCTGCGCCTGCAACAACGGCGCCCCCTGCGGCAAGACCAGTCCCGACCGCAGCGCCAGCGCCGAGTTGCGGTCCGCCGGACACAATGCCGTTGGCGATTCCCGGTCCAAACATACCGAGGCCGAGAAGGGAAAGCGCCCCCAGCACAAGCGCCATGGCTTGATCGATGGTCGGCTGATTGCCGCCAAAGCCGGCGGTGAACTGAGCAAACAGCGTCGACCCGATGCCGACGATGACGGCCAGCACCAGCACCTTGATGCCGGAGGAGATGATGTTGCCCAGCACTCGCTCGGCGGCAAAGGCGGTCTTGCCGAACAGACCGAAAGGGATCAGCACGAAGCCGGCGAGGGTTGTCAGCTTGAACTCGATGAGAGTGATGAACAGCTGGATGGCCAGAATAAAGAAGGCGAGCAGCACGACGATCCAGGCAAACAGCAAAATCGCGATCTGCGCAAAATTCTCGACAATGCCGACATAGCCCATCATGCTCCAAATTGACTCCAGGAGCGGGCGCCCGGCATCGAGCCCGACCTGGGCAATCTTACCGGGCCTCAAAAAATCAGCGGAGGAAAGACCCGTGCCGGAGGCTTTCAGCCCCAGACCGGCAAAACTTTCGAAGATGATGCGGGCCAGGCTGTTCCAGTTGCTGATAAGAAACGCGAAGACACCGACGAACAAGGTCTTCCTGACGAGGCGGGCCAGAATGTCCTCGTCGGCTCCCCAGGCCCAGAACAGGCCCGCCAATGTG
>Ga0070730_10000260_pt1 | contig 67132 bp, 55 predicted proteins | sample Coa_R1_3_FD_66447 | JGI IMG/M metagenome (GOLD analysis project Ga0070730, IMG submission 66447) | Surface soil microbial communities from Centralia Pennsylvania, which are recovering from an underground coalmine fire - Coalmine... | ecosystem: Environmental > Terrestrial > Soil > Unclassified ... | reverse complement strand
CTCTCTGGACCGGACAGAACCGTAACCGTCGTCACGTTTGCTCATTTGCTTGCAAATTAATGAGCAAATCATCTCATGATCGAGCACAATCCGGGAAGGCGGCCCTCACCGGGGGCTTACCGTGCTCGAAGGCGAGGGGCTGATGGAGATCGGCAACGAGAAGCAAGTCGTGCGCAAGCACGATGTGATCTTCCTGCCGCCCGGCGTCGAGCACGCGATCTCGAACACCGGACTGGTCGATCTGGTGTTTCTGGTGGTGACGTCGCCTGTGAGCGACGACTAATGCAGGATGATTTTTAGTTGAATCGGCGCGTCGCGAACTCGTTCACCTCCCGACGGCGCCGATTGTCATTGCCGGCTCTGCGCCTTCATGGCATCCCACCAAGGGCAGACGCCTTTGAGGCGCGCGTAATTGCCGTCGATCACCTGAACGGGCGCCCGCCTCTGCTGGTTCTGTGCATCATGCCGCAGCTCGGCAGGCGGATCCTCGCCGCCAACAGCACGGAACAGTCCATCATGGCCCCAAAAACTCGCCAGCGTATCTACCTCGTGCGGCTGCCACGTGGCGTCGTCCACGTCGCGGCCGCCCCAGCCATATTCGAGAAAAAACTCCGATGGCGTGCGCATGTAGAAGGACGTCATGAAATCGTTGCTGTGACGGCCAAGCGTGGCAACAATCTTCTCGCGATCCATCAGCGCCAGGTCATAACCCTGGCCGACATCGTCTAGCGAATAGAGTTCGACCATCAGATGGTTGAGAACATTCACCGGTGCCTCGACGAGGGCGATGCTGTGGTGCCGCGGATTGACGTGCAGGAAATAGGCCTTGATCGGCGCGAGCGAATAATCGCTGATGCGAAAGCCGAGCAGGTCGCGGTAGAACGCCAATGCGCCTTCGATGTTTTGCACCGTGACCAGAACATGCCCCATCCCGAGCGGCCCAGCGCGAAATCCCGAAATCAAGCGGCTGGGGCGAAACGGCGTATCAGCAACCGCGGCGCCGTGGAACGCTTCCAAACGATTGCCGGCTGGATCGCAAAACGAGATCAGGCCGGACACAAAGCGCTGGTCCGCAAGCGCAACCGGCTCGCGCTGCACGGCAACGTCGGCCTGCTCCAGCCTTGCAGCAAGCGCCTCCAGTGCGGCGGCGTCCGCGACCTCCCAGCCAAAATAGTTCATACCGCTGGGCACGGCGCCGTCGAGCACAAGGCGCTGCTTTCGGTCATCCATGCGGAAGGCGCGCGTGCTGCCGCCGCGATCGACAGCTTCCATGCCGAGGCCCTTCGTCGCCAACGCCGTCCAGTCGTCTAGTTTCGCGGTTCCGACGCCGAGATAGCCGAATGCCCGGATTTCCATGACATCCCTCCCTTTGGTTAAGGAAAACCTTATCACCCGACGGCCCCTTGGGTCGAGGAGTTGAAGGCCACAGTATTGCGACGGCCGCCGAACACGCGGCGCCGTCCCTCAAGCGGACGGCATCCGAAACTCTTCACACTTTCGGACTCATGCATCGCGGCAAATGCGTCCTATTCGATCACCTCGTCCGCACTTGCCTGCAGCGTCTGGGGCACGGTCAGGCCGAGAGCCTTGGCAGTCTTCATGTTGATGACAAGATCAAAACGGGTCGGCTGCTGGACCGGCAGATCGGAGGGCTTCGCGCCTCGGAAGATGCGATCGATGTAGGGTGCGGTCTGTCGGAACAGATCAACATTGTTGACGCCGTAGCTCAGGAGCCCACCCTGCGCCACGTAATACCGATAAGGATAGACTGCCGGCAGTCTGAAACGCTTAGCGAGCGCGACGATCTGAGTGCTGTGGCTGGCGAAAAAGGCGTCAGGGATCACGATACGTTGCAGCGCGCGCTTAGCTGGCCAGGCCGAGAGAGACGGCGCAAAGGGCAAGAGCAAGAAAAAGAGCTTTCATGATATTACGTCACCACTTGGTTCCCCAGTGCGCGCCCCTATCTAAGTTGCGGCCCCAATTTGGCTGTACACCTTGGCGGCGCATCTATTTTTGCGGTTCCCGATGCATCGGCCATGATCTCGGCGACGGCGCTTCTCAGGTTTTTTAGGCTCTCCCATTCCGCTGAACTAATGTACCGGTTAAAGTCAATTGGAATATCGCCCGCAGTGCAATTTTGAGCTATTTGCTCTGCAGTCTTGCCCTTAGCAAACTCGATGAGCAGACGTGCGCGACATAATTCCCGCTGATCGCGCGGAGGGAGCGCACCGATGGCCGCTTTGTTGTAATGGAGATGCGCTTGCGCAATTGATGCGTAATCGGCCTCTGTAAGTACGCAGGGCAATGCTTGTGCACTTGAAGCCCAGGCAGCTAACATTGCGATAAGTATTGATCTCATTGTCTGCTCCCTGCTGGCTCCACTGGATCAGAGTTGAGTCTGTTCCTCACCTGCATATTCTGCATATTCATCATTCGAACGGGGTCGAATCGGGCAGTTTACTATGGAAGAAGCAGATGCACCTTTGCAATGAGTCAGGCAGCTTGGCATGACTCTTTTTAGGTCACGCCTCATTGCAAATCCATCTTCATTCTCTACCGCTTGGCGAGTTACATTTCGCAGACTAAAAATCTTCCAGCACGCGAATCTGCCGATAAAGAAGCGCAGGGAGCGGCTGCAAACGCTATTTTCGTTGGCACGGGTTTTTGAGGTAACGAAATATGGCTAGCCAGGTACTTGAAATTGCCCGCCAAGGGGGAGCCGAGTTTCGCTCGGTACGCCTGTCATTTGATGACGATGGCACGATCAAAATGGAAGCGCAGGATATCGGCCCCTCCGTCACCCGTATTTGGGGCGACGGCGACTACGAATTTTGGGTGCGGGTGCCGCCGGCTTCGGTGACCAAGCTTGCTTTCGAACTGCTGCGTGAGAAGTTTTCGGGCCAATTGAACGCGGTCGATGGGTTCCGGGACTGGTGCAAAACGCATGGCGTTCAACATGAATTTGATTCCTGGATTTGAGGGCATTGGGGCATATACGCGCATAATCCTGACTTGCGTTCTGGGTCAAAGGACTAAACCGCTCGCGCGGTAGGGCATTGCGGCTGGCGGCACAGCAAAGCAATAGGCGACAGGGCATCCTGACGAGTAGGACCATTAGCTTGTTGCGCGGGATGATCGAAGACGTGGCGGTCCGCAAGTCCACGGCGGAGCCTCAAACGGCCGGCATCCGAAACCCTTCACTTGAAACGCCAAACTCCGCGTGTGAGCACAATACGTCTGCTTTCGGGCGGATAGAGACCAAACCTCTCCTTGGCCCGTCAAGTTGAGCCTGCGCGCCCTCGGGCAGCGGATTGTCCCCAAATAACGAGATGTGATGACCCGACAGGCAAATCACTTCGTCTAATCAGAAGTCATTTGGGTTAAGTCAAGCCCTTCCGCGAAAAATATTCTGTTTCCGTTTTACAGAAAATCATGGTTGTCTCCCCGCATCCCGAGTCCCTTGAGAGGGACGTATCGCGATCGTCACGGACGTTGGACACGGGATGCGGTGGACGTGAGGGTGCTCAGCGCGGCTTGCCGCGCCGACGAAAGCATTCCTTGCGGACGAGCGAAATCGTGCGGTCCTGACGCCCCGACGCTGGCGTCAAGTCTCGCGGATGATGACCGCGAGGCGACGGAGGCTAACAAGCCCGGTACTCCGGGGAGACCACGTATAAGCCGTAAACCATCGCGCAGGGAATGCCGGAGTGTGTTCGGTTGTACCTGTTGATGACTCGTGTGCGTTTTTTGCGCATTTGCTGCACGCGAGGCTCGCGGGTGCAACGGCACCCGGCATTCCCTGCGCCCTCCTGATTTTCGAGGGCGGCGAATGATGCATCACTCGGGCTTTTCGAGCCGCGGGAACGCGGAGGTGTGTCTCACCGTCGTCATTGCGAGGAGCGAAGCGACGAAGCAATCCAGCTCTCAACTTGCGGCGCTATGGATTGCTTCGCGGAGCCTGTCATCGGGCCGCGCTTCGCGCGGACCCGTTGGCTCGCAATGACGGTATGGCTGTTTGACAGTTGAATATGGACGGACCATCGCGGCAACGGGAATCGCAGGGGGTTGGCAAACGCGCGCTCGCGCCATGCCCCCGGCCTCATCGGGTTCTTGTTTGTATTTGCGACGCTCGCTTGGCCTAGAACTGATAGCGGCGCAATCCGCCATCGACCGGGATCACCGTGCCGGTGATATAGCGCGCCCGCGGCGAGGCCAGGAAAATGGCGAGCACGGCGAGGTCTTCGGGCTCACCCCAGAAGCCAACGGGAATTTCCTCTTCGGCAAATCGCTCGCGGTAATCCTCCGGATAGTTGCGCCGGATCTGCTCGCTCATGATGCGTCCTGGCGGAATGCAGTTGATGGTGATGCCGTGCTCGCCGATCTCGCGCGACAGACCCTTGGCCCACGCATGGACCGCAGCCTTGGCCGCAAATGCCGCGTTCAGACCCTCCGGCTCCGACTTGCCGGTGATGTTGATGATGCGGCCCCAGCGGCGCTGGATCATCTGCGGCAACAGTGCATGCGCGATCTTCCGGTAGCTGGTGAAATTGAGCGCAATGGCCTCATCCCAGGCGCTGTCGGGCGCATCGACCGGAAGCGGCCGGCTGCCGCCGGCATTGTTGACCAGGATATCGACATGGCCGAGCTCGGCGATGGCAGCGGCAGCAAGCTTGTTTGCGGCGCCTTCGGCCACGATGTCCTGCACCAGCGGGATGATGGTGCCGCCGGCGGCCTTGGTCTCCGCTACCAGCGTGTCCAGGAGCTCCTTTCGCCTTGCCACCGCGACCACGCGCGTGCCTTCCTCCGCCAGCCCCCTGGCGATCGCGCGCCCGATCCCGATGCTGGCTCCCGTGACCACTGCCGTCTTGGACTTAAGCTCCAGATCCATGTCCGTTCTTTCCGTCAAGATGAATTGCGTTGCGAGGGCCGCGCGTGTAGTACGCAGGCCGCCGCTCACAGCAAGCATATCGGTCGAAGAAAATAAAGTTGGTTGCACGATGGTGTGGGATCCCCAGCAATACCTGAAGTTCTCCGGCCACAGGCTGAGGCCGGCGGTCGATCTCTTGATACGCATTTCGGACTTTGCCGTTCGCAGCGTCGCCGACCTTGGCGCGGGTGCGGGTAACGTCACAAAGCTCATCAAGGAGCGATGGCCGGAGGCAGCCGTCACCGGCGTCGAAGGCTCGGCCGAAATGGTCGCCGCCGGGAAGAAGGCCGCGCCCGAGATCGAATGGCTGCAGCAGGATCTGGCCTCCTGGCGTCCCGCGCAGAAATACGACGTGATCTATTCGAATGCGGCGCTGCATTGGTTGCCGGACCACGCGAGCCTGTTTCCCGCCCTGATGCAGAAGGTCGAGCCCGGCGGCATCCTCGCGGTGCAGATGCCGCGGAATTTTACCGCGCCTTCGCATTTGCTGATTGCGGAAACCGCCCTCAACGGACCCTGGCGCGGCAAGGTGGAGCATCTGGTGACGCCGCCACCCGTCGGCGAGCCTGGATTCTATCACGGCCTGCTCGCCCCGTTGTCCGACACCATCGATATCTGGAATACCGAATACCTCCAGGTGCTGGAGGGGGAGAACCCTGTCAAGGAATGGACCAAAGGCACATGGCTCACGCGCTATCTCGATATTCTGCAGGGTGAGGAGAAGGCAGCCTTCGAGGCCGCCTACGGCGAGCGCGTGGCAAAAGCCTACCCCAAGAACGCGTCCGGACAGACGCTTTTTCCCTTTCGGAGGCTGTTCATGGTAGCGCAGCGCAAGCGCTGATCGGCGCGGAGCGCGAGCCATGTGGAATGCGGCTTAGGTCTAGTTGTTGCGTTTTGTGTTTGCTGCCAGTAGAGCAACCAAACCAAGAAGAAAAACACGCGATTTCAGCGCGAGCTCAAAGAGGGGAGATTCATGCGTAAGTTGATTCTTGCTACTGTTGCCGCCGTCTTCATGATGGCGCCGGCCGCTGCATTGGCGGACGAGCCGATCGTCATCAAGTTCAGCCATGTCGTTGCCGCCGACACGCCGAAAGGCAAGGGTGCGCTCAAATTCAAGGAGCTTGCCGAAAAGTACACCAACGGCAAGGTCAAGGTTGAGGTTTATCCGAACTCCTCGCTCTACAAGGACAAGGAGGAGATCGAGGCGCTGCAGCTCGGCTCGGTGCAGATGCTCGCCCCATCCACCTCGAAATTCGCCCCGCTCGGTGTGAAGGAATTCGAGGCGCTGGATCTGCCTTGGCTGTTCAAGGACGACGAGACCTATGCGAAGGCCATGAAGGGGCCGGTCGGCCAATACCTGTTCAAGAAGCTCGAGGTCAAGGGCATCACCGGCCTTGCCTATTGGGACAACGGCTTCCACATGATGTCGGCCAATCGGCCGCTGATCAAGCCCGCGGATTTCCAAGGCCTCAAGATCCGCATTTCCGGATCGAAAATCGCCGACCAGTATTTCCGCAATCTCGGATCGATCCCGCAAATCATGGCGTTCTCGGAAGTCTACTCTGCGCTGCAGACCGGCGTGGTCGACGGTTGCGAGAACACGCCCTCGAACTACCTGACCCAGAAGTTCTACGAAGTGCAGAAGGACATCACGGTGTCCTATCACGCGCACCTGCAGTATGCCGTGATCGTCAATTCGAAATTCTGGAGCGGCTTGCCGCCGGATATCCGCAGCGAGCTGGAGAAGGCGATGGCGGAGGCGACCGACTATACCAACTCGATCGCGCGCAAGGAGAACGAGGACGCGCTGGCCGCGATCAAGGCGTCGGGCAAGACCACGCTGCATTACCTGACCGACGATGACCGCAAGGCGTGGCAGACGGCAATGCAGCCGACGTACAAGTGGGCGAAGGGACGGGTCGGGCAGGAGGTGCTCGATCTGATCTCCAAGGAACTCGACGTCAAGATGAATTGACGATCGACCCTTCCGGAAAATAACAAGAACAGAACGGTCGGGAGTGAAGCACACTCCCGGCCGTTTCGATGTTGGATGCGAGCTGATTTTGGGGGACTGATTTGCTTCGCGCGTTGAATAATGTGCTCGATCATCTCGAAGAATGGCTGATCGCGACGCTCATTGCGGCCGCCACGGGATTGATCTTCGTAGCCGTCGTCCACCGCTACGGCACCGGGTTGTCGGCCGATGTCGCCAAATGGGCGACCGCGCACGGGCTCACGCTGCTCGCGTCTGCGATGAAGGGCATCTTCTCCTGGCTCGCCCAGCTCGATCTGTCCTGGGCGCAGGAGCTCTGCATCTACATGTTCATCTGGATGGCGAAGTTCGGCGCCGCCTATGGCGTGCGCACCGGCATCCATGTCGGCGTCGACATCCTCGTCAACCGTCTGCCGGCGCACTCGCGCAAGCAGGTAATTCTGTTCGCGCTGCTGTGCGGCGCGCTCTTCACCGGCATGATCGCGGCGTTCGGCGCATCATTTGTCGGCGAGATGTTCCAGACCGGCCAGCAATCGAACGACCTCGAAGCGCCGATGTGGATTGTCTATCTGGCTATCCCGCTCGGTTCGGGCCTGATGTGCTACCGCTTCCTGCAGGTCTCGTGGTTCTACTTCTGGACCGGGGATTTGCCCCACCACGACGAGACCCATGTCGAAGGTGTCGAGGCGGAGGCGGACGTCTCGCCGGCGCTCCATCCGCAGCCGGCGGATGCCGCAACCGAGGCCGCCGCGCGCAAGGTCAGCCCACTCGGGGTTATCCTGATTCTGGTGCCGATCCTCATCTTTGCGATCTGCCTCGCCGAGAAGTCCGGCATCCTCGTGCTGCCACAGGCGTTGCGCGCCGCCACCATCTTCGCGCTGCTGATCTCGTTGATGCTCACGGGAATTCCGGTCTCGATCGCGCTCGGCCTGACCGTGATGACCTTCCTGTTCACGCTGACCGCGGTGCCGATCGAGGCAGTCTCGATGAAGCTCTTTACGGGCATCGAGAGTTTCGAGATCATGGCGATCCCGTTCTTCATCCTTGCCGGCAATTTTCTGACCCATGGCGGCGTCGCCCGGCGGATGATCAACTTCGCGACCTCGCTGATCGGACACCTGCATGGCGGGCTTGGCCTTGCCGGTATCGTGGCTTGCGCGATGTTCGCGCTGGTGTGTGGATCGAGCGTCGCCACCGTTGCCGCGATCGGCGCCATCGTGTTGCCCGAAATGGTCAGGCACGGATATCCAATGCGGTTCGGCGCCGGCATCATCACGGTCGCGGGCTCGCTCGGCATCCTGATGTTGCCGTCGATCCCGAAGATCGTCTATGCGGTCGCAACCAACACCTCGATCGGCGCGCTGTTCGTCGCCGGGCTGCTGCCGGGTTCGCTGCTTACCGTCATGCTGTGCGTGGTGACCTGGTACCTGGCACGCAAGCGCGACTATCCGTTGATGAAAAAGGCAAGCTGGGCCGAGACCTGGCACGCGTTCCGCGAGAGCATCTGGGGGCTGATGCTGGTCGTGATCATTATCGGCGGCATCTATAGCGGACTGTTCACCGCGACAGAGGCGGCGGCGATGGCCGCGGTCTATTCGTTCCTCATTTCGGTGTTCGTCTACAAGGCGCTCAGCTTCAAGGACGTGCCGCGGGTGCTGTTGCGTGCCGCGAATACCAGCGCGATGCTGCTCTACATCATCACCAACGCGGTGCTGTTCTCGTTTGTGCTCAGCAATGAAAACATTCCGGCCGCGCTCGCCGACTGGATCATAGGGCAGAATCTCGGCTGGGTCGGCTTCCTGGCGCTCGTCAACATCCTGTTGCTCGCCGCCGGAAACTTCATGGAGCCGAACTCGATCATCCTGATCATGGCGCCGATCCTGGCGCCGGCGGCCAAGAAGCTCGGCATCGATCTCGTCCATTTCGGCATCGTGATCGACGTCAATATGGAGGTCGGTCTCTGCCATCCTCCGGTCGGCCTGAACCTGTATGTCGCGTCGATGATAGCGGGAATGCGCATCACGGATCTGGCGGTCTCGGTCCTGCCATGGCTGCTCACGATGCTCGGCTTCCTCATCCTCGTGACGTATTGGCCGGAGCTCACGCTGTTCCTGCCGAGACTGCTCGGAATGCACTGAGGGCTAGCTCGCGGCGAGTCCAAGGCTTTGATAGATACGCCGCGCATAGGCGCCGAATTCATCGGTGGTCTTGATCGGCAACGTGCGCGGCGACGGCAGATCGATTCTGAAGTATTCCGCCATGCGCGCCGGACCTGCTGTGAGCACCGCGCAGTGGGAGGCGAGGAATACCGCCTCCTGGATCGAGTGCGTGACGAACAGGATGGTCTTGCCGCTCTCGCGCCAGATCTTCAGCATCTCCAGATTCATCTGCTCGCGCGTCAGCGCATCCAGGGCGCCGAACGGTTCGTCCATCAGGATCAGCTTGGGATCATGGATGAAAGCGCGTGCAATCGCCGCGCGCTGCTGCATGCCGCCGGACAATTGCTGCGGATATTTGTCCTCGTAGCCGGACAGCCCGACCAGGTTGAGGAGGTCGCGTGCCCGTGCGCGCGCGGCCTTCATCGGCAGCCCGACGATCTCGGCCGGCAGCAACACGTTGTCGAGGATCGTACGCCATTTCAGGAGCAGCGCCTGCTGGAACACCATGCCGATATCGCGGGCCGGATCGAACGGCGTCCGGGCGTTGCCGATTGTCACATGCCCGCCGTCGGCGCTATGCAGCCCCGCCAGGATCTTCAACACCGTGGTCTTGCCGCAACCGGATGGACCGACGAGAGAGACCAATTCGCCCTCCTGCACGTCCATGGTGACATCGGAGACCGCGAGGAACTCCTGCCCTCCCGACCGATAGACCTTGCGGACATTGCGCAGGCTGATGAAGGGCGCGGCGTCGCTCATGCCAGCCATTTCCACAAATGGGCGGCGACGAAGTCGTCATCAGAGAGGTCGGCGTGCTCGTTACAGACGCGGTCGATCTCCTGCATCTGCCCGGGGCTCAGGCCCTCGTGCGGATCGAGGCACCAGATGCCCTGCATCAGGCCCTGCCGCCGCAGCACTTCATGGCAGCCGGCGATGCAGCCGTGGAAGTTATTGGCGACATCGAAGAAGGCGCTGTTGCAATCGGTCACGCGCGCATCGAGGGCGAGCAGATCGGCGGGCACGACTGCCTTGTTGCGCGCGGCCTTGCAGGCTTCGAACTGCTTGATCGCAGTCTGTGTCCACACCGACCAATGGCCGAGCAGGCCGCCGCGGATATGGGTCCGTGTGGTCACGCCATTGTCGCGGAGATCGAAAGGTAGCGCCAGATCGAGCAGGATGTGGTCGTCATTGCCGGTATAGAGGGTGATGCGGTCGAGTGCGCCGGCAGCGACGACGCCACGGAGCACATCGAGCGTGCGGTAGCGGTTGAACGGCGCGATCTTGATCGCAATCACATTGTCGATCTCGGCAAAGCGCCGCCAGAAATTCGCGGAGAGAATCACACCCCCGACGGCGGGCTGCAGGTAGAAGCCGACCAGCGGGATTTCGCGGGCGACGCTGCGGCAATGGGCGACGATCTCGTCCTCGCTGGCTGATTTCATCGCCGCGAGACTGAGGAGGCCCGCATGATAGCCGATGTCGCGGGCGATCTTTGCTTCCGATATCGCCTGCTGCGTCGGACCAACGAGGCCGGCGACCAGCACCAGCGGCCGCTTGGTCCAGTGCGCCGCCGTTTCCGCCGCAAGCTCCAGCACCAGCCGGTACAGGCCAACATCGCGGATCGCGAATTGCGTGGTGTGGACGCCGACCGCGAGCCCACCGGCGCCGGCGTCGATGTAGTAACGCGTCAGTGCGCGCTGATGGACCTTATCGAGCCGGCGGTTCGCGTCGAGCGCGAGCGGATGGGCGGGCAGCACCGTGCCCTCGGCGATCAGGCGACGGACGTCGGATTTGATTGCGCTGTGATGCATGGTCTGTCCTATCCGAATTCCGGGCCGGCAACGGCAAATGGCAGCTCCGTACCCGCGACGGTGGCGCGGCCGAAGCGCATGCGCTGGAACGGCCGCTCGATCGTCCAGCCGTCCGCTTTGAGTCCGTCAAGAAATACGGTCTGCGCCGCAATGGCATCGATCAGGAGCGGACCGCTCTCGGCGGCTGCAACGTTCCGGACCATCGCAAGCGCATGGGCTGATGATTCGGCAAACAGCGGACCGATATGGCGCGCGCTACGGCCGTCGCGGACCAATGCCACGGCATCGCCGTTGGAGATCAGCCGGGAGCCGGCGCGCCCGCTGAGCTCCTGCAGCAGGCCGCGGCGGTCAAAGCCCATCGCTCCGATGTCGCAAGTCAGGAATTCCGTTAGTGTAGCGGCGGGAAGGGGCGCGCCGCCACTGCCTGGCGCGTTCGCAAGCCGCAGTCGCCGCAACTGGATGGTCGGTGCGAAGCCAAGCGGACCATAGACTTGGGCGCCGTCCGGCGTCGCGTCGAGCCAGGTGGTGAGACCGAGCTTCGTTGCGGTGTTGAGGCAGGCGTCGACCAGCCGCGTCGCGAGCCCCCGACGGCGCCAGCTTTCGGTGACCAGCACCATGCTGATCCAGGCATCGGTCTCGGTATACGGCAACAGCGCTGCGGTCGCGACCAGATTGCCATTGCGGTCGCGCGTGCCGAATACGATGCCTTTGGTCAGGAAGAATTGCCAATCCGCCTCATTCTGATTCCAATGCGCTTCGGTCGAGAGCTTCAGCCCGCCGGCGGCATCGTGTGGATCGAGCTGGCTGATGGCGAGATGCTCAGTATCGGCCATCGCGCACCTCGTATTTCGTCGGCTTGCCAAGGCTTGGCATCGACCGCGACACCCAGTCTGCAGTCCATTTGATGAGCCGGCCGGTATCGACAACGGGAAGGCCGAACAATTTTACTGCCTGTGAGGTGTCGGTGAGCCATGCGGTCGGCTCTTCCTTGCCGACAATCACGGGCGCGCGACCGAGCAGCTTGCCGAATTTGCCCGCGAGATCGCGCACCGCGAGGATCTCATAGCCACTGACATTGATCGGAGAGGTCGGCATCTCGCAATGGGCAAGGCAGCGCAGCGCTTGCGACGCCGCATCGCCCTGCCAGATGAAGTTGACATGGCCGAGGCTGACATCGATCGGCCTGCCGGAGGCGACCTTGGTCGCGATATCGTGCAGCACGCCATAGCGCATGTCGATCGCATAATTGAGACGGAACAGGCGGCCCGGCGTTTTGAACTGGTGCGAGAAATACTCGAACATGCGCTCGCGCCCGACGCAGGATTGCGCGTATTCGCCGGGCGGATTGGGCGCCATGCTCTCGTCCGAGCCTTGGCCGTCGACCGGCACGAAAGGATAGACGCAGCCGGTCGAGAACGCGACGATGCGCGAGGTGCGGAACGCCTGCGCGACCAGCGCCGGCACATGCGCGTTCATCGCCCAGGTCAGCGCCAGATTGCCCTCCGCGCCGAATTTGCGTCCGGCCATGAAGATGACGTTGGCAGACTTTGGCAACGCGTCGACAGCGGCCGCATCCAGGAGATCGCAATGGATGGTCCCGACGCCGCGCGCCTCGAGCCATTCCCTCACGCCTGGCTCGCTGAAGCGCGCGACGCCGATCACGTTGCGGCTCGGCTGCGCCGCCTTGGCAAGGCCCGCCAGCGTCGGTCCCATCTTGCCGCCGACGCCCAGGATCATGATATCGCCGTCGACCTTGCCGAGATCGTCGATCAGCGCCTGGCTCGGGCGGCACAGGAGTTCGTCGAGCGCTTCGATATCGGCGATAGTCTCCGGCAGATTGTCGCGCGAGAGCAGCATGTCTCTTCCCTGATTGTCTCATTGCAGGCGGATGTCGCGGACCACGAACAGCCGTTCGAGGCCGAGCACCAGGCCGTAAAGGGCGACGCCGAGCAGCGTCAGCAGGATCACCGCCATCACCATCGCCGGCGTATCGAGCGCGGACTGCACCTGGATCATGAGATAGCCGAGCCCGCGGTCGGAGGCGATGAACTCGCCGACGATGGCGCCCGCGACCGCAAGAATGGCGCCGACCTTCATGCCGGAGAACACATAAGGCAGCGAGCCGGGGAGCTGGATCTTGCGGAACAAGGTCCAGCGCGAGCCGCGTAGCGACTTGACGAGATCAAGCAGGTCCGGCTCGACCTCGGAGAGGCCGCGCGCGGTCGTGAGCAGGATCGGGAAGAAGCAGATGGAAAACGCGATCAGGACATTGGCGAAAATGCCGTAGGAGAACCAGACGATGACGAGCGGCCCCATCGCCACCTTTGGAATCATGTTCAGGGTCACGAACAGCGGCAGCAGGATCAGCGCCACTGCCCGCGACCAGGTGAAGATCAGCGCCAGCGCCACGCCGACGATGGCGCCGAGCGCGAAACCGCCCAGGATTTCGCTCGCGGTGACGAGAAGATTGGAGGCCCAGGCATATTGAGCATTGCCAAGGGTCGAAAGCGCCGCGAGCGGCGAAGGCAGGATGAATTTGGGAACGTGAAAAGCGTCGACCACGACCTGCCACAGCACGATCACGGCCAGATGCACGACCAGGATGATTGTCACCGGTCCTGCCGGTCGTCCGCCGCTGTTCACGTTGCTCTCCTCCTTGCCGACTAACCTATTGCTGCAACAGACATCTTTCAACCGTTTGGTTGATAAATGACCGACCCGGCCCTACTCCGTCATTGCGAGCAAAGCGAAGCAATCTACACTGGCTCCGCGGCGACAGTCTGGATTGCTTCGGAGCTCACGCTCCTCGCAATGACGGCTGCTACGGCCGCAGAGCCTGGAGCACCAGGTCGACCACATGCTTGCGGCGGGCGCGTTTCGCCGCCGGCTTGCTCAGGTCCGTGCCGAAGATCGCCGACAGGGTCGGCGTGTTGGAGAAGAAGAAATAGCTCAGCCCCGCGATCGAGATGTAGAGATGGACCGGATTGATGCCGCGCCGGAAGATCCCCTCGCGCACGCCCTGTTTCAGGATCTTGTCGACCAGGCTGACCAGCGGCGAATGCATGGCCTCGAGTTTGCGCGAGGTGCGGACGTGGCGGGCGCCGCCGCGGTTCTCGTCGTTCAGCAGCACGATGAAGTCCGGGTGGGCGTCGAGGTGATCGAAGGAACTTTCGATCAGCTTGCGGATCGCCTGTTCCGGCGGCAGGCCCTCCAGGTTGAGGGCGTGTTCGTGGTTGCGGATCTCCTCGTAGACCCACTCCAGCACCGCGAGATAGAGCGCATCCTTGTCGCCGAAATAATGATAAACGAGCTGCTTGTTGACGCCGGCCCGCGCGGCGATCTCGTCGACGCGGGCGCCGGCCAGCCCCCCGTCGGCGAATTCGCGCCGGGCAGCGATCAGAAGCTTTTGCCGTGTCGCCTCGGGATTGCGCCGTTGCGGCTTTTTGCCGTTTGCACGTCTATCGGGCATTTCCAACCAAACAGTTGACAAGTCGTGTCGTCCGCGGTTGCATTGGTAGCGTCACCGACGGGCATCGACAAGTACGGGTTGTGGAGAGGGAACGTCGCCAATGAAAAAATATGCCAGGTTGATGGGAGCAGCATTTGCACTTGTGCTTCCGGCGGCTCCCGTCGCTGCCGCCGAGCCGGTCAATCTGATGCTGAACTGGACGCCGACCGCGGATCATTCGCCGTTCTATTACGCCAAAGCGCAGGGCTGGTACGAGAAGGCCGGCATCGATCTCACCATCGAGATCGGCAAGGGCTCGGGCGTGTCCTCGCTCAAGGTCGGCTCCGGCGGCTCGCCGTTCGGCATCGCCGATCTCGCCACCATGCTGGTGGCGAAGAGCAAGGGCGCCGACGATGTGGCGGTCATGAGCATCTATGCCAATACCGGTCAGACGTTCTACTGGCTGAAGAGCTATGGCGTGAACGGACCAAAGGATTTTCCCGGCCACAAGATCGGCAATCCGCCCGGCGATGCGTCACGGGTGATGTGGCCAGCATTCGCGAAGGCGGCGGGGATTGCGCCTGATTCCGTGACCTTCGTCAATGTCGGACCGACCGCCAAGATCGCGGCGCTGAAGACGCATGCCACCGACATCATCAGCGACTTCTACAACGAGCACGATCTGAAGGTGATCGAGTTCGGAAGCGACCTCGGCTACCTCAACTGGAAGGATATCGGGCTCAACCCGTACGGCAATGCGCTGATCGTCAATGGCGCGTACCTCAAGAAGAACCCGAAGCTAGTGGAGGATTTTGTGAAGATCACGCAGAAGGCCTTTGCCGCCTGCGTCGCCGACGTCACGCCCTGCCTGAAAGCGCTGTTGAATAACGTCTCCGGTCTCGACAAGGAGAATCAGCAGCGGCAGTGGGAGCGTATCAAGGTTCTGATGACCGATGAGTTCACCACGACCAAGGCGCTCGGCTGGATCGACGGCGAGCGCATGAAGAAGGATTACGAGCTGGTGCAGACCTATCTCGGCATGGAGAAGCCGTTCGATGTGCAGACGGCGTTCACGACGAAGATGCTGGACACGTCGATCAAGATGGATGCGAGCAAGGTAAAGAAGTGACGCGCCACAGGCGCATCATCGCGAGCGAAGCGGCGAGGTCGCGTCCTCGACCAGCGAACGGATGCTGCGTGCCAGCCCCAGGATGCGCGGCCCGCATTCGCGCTCGACCTGCTCGGCGCTGAAGCGGAACGAGGGGATGCCGCAATTGACCGAGAGGCAGTCGCCGCCCGGCGTGCGATAGAGCGGAGCGGCGACACCAAAGATTTCGCGCCGCCATTCGCCCAGTGATACTGCGAAGCCGCGCTCCTTGCAGAGCTCGATGTCCGGCAGCGTTCGGCGCGCGACGTATTCGGTTTCGTCGGGGCGCTCCGCCTTCATCGCCGTGACATAGGCCTCTAGCTCATCCTTCGTGTAGAGCGACAGCAGAGCGCGGCCGACCGCGGTCGTCGACATCGCGCTTGAAAAGCCGACATCGGGTACATGCGGCGCTGCATCCGTGGTGCGCAGCGTCTCCACATAGATGAAATCGAGGCCGAACGGCATCGCGATCGACACCGTGCCGCCGGCGTAGGCCGCAAAGTCGCGCATCAGCGGACGCGCGGTCTGCCGCACCTTGATCGCGGCGAGCAGCGGGTACGCGTTTGCGAGCACGCCTAGCCCGAGCACGAAGCGGCCCTTGGTGTCGCGCTTGAGATAGCCGAGCTGCGCGAGCGTGTAGGTCAGCCGCGACACCGTCGGCCGCGACAGCCCGGTGTGCTCGGCAAGCTCGGCGTTCGAGAGCGGGCCGCCTCTCGAGCGGAATGCCGCCAGCACGTCGAGCCCATGCGCGAGCGTCGTCGCAAAGGAGGGGTCGCCTTGCTCCGCGCGCTGCTTGGAAAGAGCCTCAGCCTGAGAAATCACGGCCACGGCAACTAATATCGGTCATGAATTGCAATATTGTCAATATATCGAAACGAAATTGCACTTTGTATCGACATGGGGGTATAACCCTCCCAAAAGGGCCGGTAGGGAACAGGAGGATGATCGTGAGCCAAGCCGCCGTCAGCGAAGCCCCGAAGGAAGCCTCGCCCTTCGTGATCGCTCAGCAACGGGCGGTGCGCGATGCGCTGCCCTTCGTCGACATTGCCGATTTCGACGACGCCGCGCGCGGTTTCCTCGGCACCATCGAGCACGCGAAGATCAATTCGGCGTCCGGCCGCGTGGTCTGGAGCCTCGAACCTTATGGCTTCCTCTTCGCGACCGAGGCGCCGCCAACCGTCAATCCGAGCCTGTGGCGGCAGTCGCGGCTCAACATGTGGCACGGCCTGTTCGAGGTGGTACCCGGCGTCTATCAGGTGCGCGGGCTCGACATCGCCAACATGACGCTGATCGAGGGCGATACGGGCGTCATCGTGCTGGATACGCTGACCTCGATCGAGGGCGCGCGTGCTGCGATGGAGCTTTACTTCCAGCACCGCGGCAGGAAGCCCGTCACGGCGGTGATCTTCAGCCACACCCATACCGACCATTGGGGCGGCGCGCGCGGCGTGCTCGACGAGGCGACCTTGGCGAGCGGCAAGGTGCCGATCGTCGCGCCCAATCTGTTCATGGAGCACGGGGTCTCCGAGAACATCATCGCGGGACCGGCGATGCTGCGCCGTGCGCAATATCAATTCGGGCCATTCCTTGCAAAGGGCCCGCGCGGACACGTCGATTGCGGACTCGGCAAGTCGATGGCGGCGGGCGCAGTCGCGCTGGTGCGGCCGACCGATCTGATCATGGCGACCGGCGACAAGCGGGTGATCGACGGCGTCGCGTTCGAATTCCAGATGGCGCCGAACAGCGAGGCGCCGGCGGAGATGCATGTCTACGTGCCGCGCTACAAGCTTTTGAACCTCGCGGAAAACTGCACGCATAATTTCCACAATCTGCTGCCGTTCCGCGGCGCCGACGTGCGCGACGCGCTCGCCTGGTCGAAATATCTCAACGAGGCGTTGAAAATGTGGGGCGGCAAGGCCGAGGCCATGTGCGGCCAGCATCACTGGCCGGTGTGGGGAGGGGAGCGGATCGACACCATGATCCGCCAGCAGCGCGATCTCTACAAGTTCGCGCATGACCAGACCATCCGCCTGATGAATCACGGGCTGACGGCGGCCGAGATCGCCGAGACCATCCGATTGCCGAAGAGCCTCGACGGCGCATGGCACACCCGCGGCTATTACGGTCACATCCGCCATAACGTGAAAGCGATCTACCAGAAATATCTCGGTTGGTATGATGCCAATCCCGTCCATCTCGATCCGCTGCCGCCGGTCGCGGAGGGCAAGAAATATGTCGAGTATATGGGAGGCGCAGATGCGATCCTGTCGCGCGCGAAAAAGGACTTCGACAAAGGCGAGTTCCGCTTTGTCGCGCAGGCGCTGAGCCATCTCGTGTTCGCCGAGCCCGACAACGTGGCGGCGCGTGCGATGCTCGCCGATACGTTCGAGCAGCTCGGCTATGCCGCCGAAAGCTCGACCTGGCGCAACGCCTATCTGTTCGGCGCGCAGGAATTGCGCCAGGGCATGCCAAAGACGTCGCCACGGCCGCCGATGCCGCGCGAGACGCTCGCAGCACTGCGCACCGAGCAGCTCTGGGACGTGCTCGGCGTGCGGCTCAACGGGCCGAAGGCGGAAGGCAAGCGCATCGTGCTGAACTTCAGCTTTACCGACACCGGCGAGACCTTTGTGCTCAATCTCGAAAACGCGGCGTTGACCTACACCGAAGACGTGCAGTCGGAAAAGGCCGATGCCAGCTTCTCGCTCGCGCGGGCCACGCTCGACGAGGTGATCGCCAAGCAGACGAGCTTTCCGGAAGCCGTCACCGCGGGCAAGGTCAAGCTGAGCGGCGACCCGATGAAGCTCGCCGACCTCATGGGCCTGATGGACGAGTTTCCGCGCATGTTCGAGATCGTCGAGCCGAAGCGGTCGGCGGTGACGTAGCCGTCATTGCGAGCCACCGGGTCCGCGCGAACGCGCGGCCCGATGACAGGCTCCACGTAGGGTGGGCAAAGCGAAGCGTGCCCACCATCTTACACCTCAGCAAGGTGGTGGGCACGGCGCGAAGTGCGCCTTTGCCCACCCTACGGTTTTCGTCGCCGCGCTCCTTATTCGGCGCTGCTCACCAGCCTGATCTTCGGCTCCGCCTTTTCCATCAGGCCGCGATAGACGGTGAGATAGTCGAGCGCCATTCGCCGGGCCGTGAAATGCATCTCGAATTGCCGGCGGATTGCGGCGCGGTCGAGCCCGGATAGACGGTCGACGGCGCTCACCGCGCTGATCTCGTCCTCGACGATGAAGCCGGTAACGCCATCCTCGATGATCTCCGGCACCGATCCGCGGTTGTAGGCGATGACGGGCGTGCCGCAGGCCAAAGCCTCGATCATGACGAGGCCGAACGGCTCCGGCCAGTCGATCGGCACCAGAAGGCCGATCGCGCCGCTGAGAAAATCCGATTTCTCGTGATCGCTGATCTCGCCGATATAGTCGACCAGCGGATTGCCGACGATGAGCGGCGAAATGAGCTGGTCGTAATAGTCCTGGTCGGCGCGGTCGACCTTGGCGGCGATCTTGAGCGGAATGTCGCAACGCATGGCGATCTTGATCGCGCGGTCGACGCCCTTTTCCGGCGCGATTCGGCCCAGCACGGCGAGATATTCGGGCTTCGCCGGTTGTGGCGTCAAAAGCCCTTCGGGCAGACCGTGGTGGATGGTGCGCACCCAGTTTGCGTGCGGCACCGGCCGGCGCTGCGCGTTGGAGATCGAGATCACGGGAGCCTTTGAAAAGGTCGCGAACACCGGCTGGTGCTCCGGCAGGTCAAGCCGGCCATGCAGCGTGGTGAGAAAGGGCGTCGGCTGCCGGTAGAACAGCGAGAATGGATAATAGTCGAGATGGAAGTGCAGGAAGTCGAATTCCTCATCGTCACATTTTTGGCGGACGCGCTCCAGCATCACCATGTGCAGCGCATTTGGGTCGCGTACCGCGCCGTCAAGGCGCAACGCCTTTGGCCACGTCGCATCAAGTTTGGCCGAAGTGCGGGAGTCGCCGCTGGCGAACAGTGTGACGTCATGTCCCAATGCGACCAGTTCTTCGGTGAGCCAATGCACCACCCGCTCGGTGCCGCCATAAAGCTTGGGTGGAACAGCCTCCGTCAACGGCGCGACTTGCGCGATGCGCATCTCACGTTCTCCTTTTCGTGATCATGGAAGGACTGCCCCCTGGTTAGCGGCACTGGCGAATGCCGGACAGGGAACGCTGCCGCAAAAGCGAAGTTCCGGATGCCGAAAATTACTTATCCGAAAGCTACGCATGTTCGTCGCATGTTCGTCGCGAAGTTGCCACGCCTTCAGGCTCGAAGGGTCACCATCGCTGCCCAGAATTGCGACACGTGAAACGCGACTAAAGTGGGAACTGGGTGGAAGGCTAAGTCGTTCACTGACCGGAACTTCCGCACTCGAACCCTCCGACAGGTATTAGCATCCATGGACCAGCTTTCAGGATACGCGCACCGCCCCTTTCGCTTCGTGTTGCGCTATCTGCGCCAGCGGCCAGCGTCACATCTCCTTATCTTGACATGCGTCATAGCCGCGGTTGCCTGCTCGACGAGCACGCAATACGGCGTAAAGTTTCTGGTGGACTGCCTTTCAGCGGGGTCTGAGCACGCAACCGGTGTATGGCTGGCCTTCGTTTTTCTCATGTCGCTGATCGCCGCCGACAATTTTCTGTGGCGGATCGCAAGCTGGATCGCGAGCTTCACCTTTGTCGGCGTCACCGGCGATTTGCGCCGCGACATGTTCCGTCATCTCACCGGCCATGCGCCGAGCTATTTCTCCGATCGCCTGCCTGGCATGCTGACCAGCCGGATCACCGCGACCTCGAACGCGATCTTCACGGTCGAGAACATGTTCGTCTGGAATGTGCTACCGCCGTGCATCGCCACAATTGCGGCCATCAGCCTGATTGGAACGGTGAGCCTGCCGATGGCGGGGGGGCTGATCATCATCGCCGGGGGCATGGTGATCGCCATGTTCCATCTCGCTGCGGCCGGAAAGCCGCTGCATGACGATTTCGCCGGCAAGGCCGCAGCCGTCGACGGCGAGATGGTCGACGTCATCAACAACTTGCCCCTCGTGCGCGCCTTTTGCGGGCGGAGCCATGAGCACAATCGCTTTGACGCGACGGTGAGGCGCGAAATCCTCGCGCGCGGGCGAAGCCTGCGTTATCTCGAAAAGCTGCGGCTCACCCACGCGGCGGTTACGGTGGTGATGATCGTTGCGCTGCTCGCCTGGGGCATCCGGCTCTGGGAGCAGGGTGGTGCGACCACCGGCGACGTCGTGCTGATCTGCACCCTCGGTCTTTCCATCCTGAACGCCACGCGCGATCTTGCGGTGGCGCTGGTCGATGTCACCCAACATGTAGCGCGAATGACGGAAGCGATCGCAACGCTGCTGCAGCCGCATGAGCTCTGCGACCATCCAGAAGCCGAGCCGCTGATCCGCAGCGGTGCGGCGATCGCCTTCAACAATATTTCGTTCCAATATCCCGGCGGACCGCGGGTGTTCGACCGCTTCAGCCTGCGACTGCAGCCCGGTCAGCGCGTCGGGCTGGTCGGCCAGTCCGGCGGCGGCAAGTCGTCGCTGTTCGTGCTGCTACAGCGTTTCTATGACGTCGATCACGGCAGCATTACCATCGACGGCCAGAATATTGCGCGGGTGATGCAGGAAAGCCTGCGCCATGCGATCTCGGTCGTTCCGCAGGATATCTCGCTGTTCCATCGCTCCATCCGGGAAAACATCCGCTACGGCCGTCCTGATGCGACCGATGACGAGGTGTTGCGCGCGGCGATTGCGGCGCGCTGCGACTTTGTCGAAAGTTTGCCGGATGGACTCGACACCATGGTCGGCGACCGTGGCGTGAAGCTGTCGGGCGGCCAGCGCCAGCGCATCGCGATTGCTCGCGCATTTTTGAAAGACGCGCCGATCCTGCTGCTCGATGAGGCGACCGCCGCGCTCGACGGCGAATCCGAGGAGCTGATACGCGAGGCGTTGGCGCGACTGATGCGCGGCCGCACGGTTATCGCGATCGCGCATCGGCTGTCCACCTTGCGCAATTTCGATCGCGTGGTAGTGCTGAAGGCCGGCCGCATCATCGAGGACGGTCCGCCGGACCGCCTGATGCAGGGGCAGGGGCCTTATCGCGAATTGGTGACGCAGGAAATGAGCCGGCTCGCGAAGTTTGCCGCCTGAGCAGGCGGAGGCGTTCAGTCGGTTGCGTTCCGCGTCGCGCGTCAGCAATACTTCGAGGTCATCATGGCCGAAGCCGTCACCCAGGTCATCGCGAGCACGCTGGTCCTCGAGCGCATCCCAGAGCAGCCCTTCTACATTCCGATGACCGGGCCGGCGGCCCGGTTGCGTCGTTCCCTCAAGCACGATGACACCTTTATCGTGCTCGACAGCCACGGCGATATCGGTGCCTCCGCCGGTGGTCCGGACGGGCTGTTCCATGCCGACACGCGCTATCTCGCGCGACTGCAGCTTGTGTTCGAGGACACGCAGCCGCTGTTGCTCGGTTCCAATTTGCGCGACGACAATTCGTCGCTGACGGTCGATCTCACCAATCCCGACGTCTATCGTCAGGGCCGGCTGGTGCTTGAGAAGGACATGCTGCACATCGTGCGCACGGTCTTCCTGTGGCGTGGCACGGCCTACCAGCGCGTCGGCTTGCAGAACCACGGCGACCGCCGTGCCAGTTTCGACATCACGCTTCTGTTCGACAACGACTTTGCTGATCTTTTCGAAGTGCGCGGCGAGAAGCGCCAGCGCCGCGGCGTCGGCTCGGCCAGGTTGCTCGGGCCGGCCGACGCCGTCCTGGATTACAGGGGGCTCGATGATGCAGCGCGCATGACCGCGCTGCACTTCGATCCGCGGCCGACGCGTCTCGCGGTCAATGCCGCGACCTGGCATTGCGATCTCGAACCGCATCAGACCCACTCGCTGTTCGTTTCGGTCTCCTGCAACAAGCCGGCTGAGCCGAAGCTCAAGCGGTTCTTCCCGGGGCTGCTCGCACATCGTCGCGAGATGCGGTCCTCGACCATGGGCGCGACCAGCATCGAGACCTCGAACAACATCTTCAACGAGGTGCTGTGCCGTTCAATGGCCGACCTCAACATGCTGATGACGGAAACACCGCAGGGCCGCTATCCTTATGCCGGCATCCCCTGGTATTCCACCACGTTCGGCCGCGACGGCATCATCACCGCGCTGCAGATGCTGTGGATCGATCCCAGGGTGGCGCGCGGAGTGCTGAGACGGCTCGCGTTCTATCAGGCGACATCGGTTGATCCGCTCGCCGATGCCGAGCCAGGAAAGATCCTGCACGAGATGCGGGGCGGTGAGATGGCGGCGCTGCGCGAGGTGCCGTTCGCGCAATATTACGGCAGCGTCGATGCAACGCCATTGTTCGTGCTGCTCGCCGGCCTCTACGGCGAACGCACCGGCGACGCCGGGACGCTGGCGGAGTTGTGGCCCGCGGTAGAGGCGGCGCTACGCTGGATCGAGGGGCCGGGCGATCCCGATGGCGACGGCTTTGTCGAATACCAGCGCGCGACCGATGCCGGCTTGCGCAATCAGGGCTGGAAGGATTCCTATGACGCGATCTTCCACGCCGATGGCCGTCTCGCCGAAGGCAATATCGCGCTTGCCGAAGTGCAGGGCTATGTATTCGCAGGCAAGCTTCTCGCCGCGCGCTGCGCGCGGCGGCTCGGCCGGCTCGACGTCGCCGATCGGCTGGAGATGGAGGCGCATCGGCTCGCCAAGCGTTTCGAGGATAGCTTCTGGTGTGAGGAGCTCGGCACCTATGCAATCGCGCTCGATGGCAAGAAGCGCCCTTGCGCGGTGCGTTCGTCGAATGCCGGACATCTGCTATTCAGCGGCATGATCTCCGAGGACCGCGCGCGCCGCGTGGCGGTTGATCTGCTCCGGCCGCATTTCTTCACCGGCTGGGGCATTCGCACCATCGCGCTTGGCGAAGCCCGCTACAATCCGATGTCCTACCATAACGGCTCGATTTGGCCGCACGACAATGCGCTGATCGCGCTTGGGCTCGCGCGTTACGGCCTGAAACACGAGGTCGATCAGGTCTTCAGGGGCCTGTTCGATGCCGCGACCTATATGGACCTGCGGCGGCTGCCGGAACTGTTTTGCGGCTTCCGTCGCGAAAAGCATCGCGGGCCGACGCTCTATCCGGTTGCGTGCGCGCCGCAGGCCTGGGCCAGCGCCACGCCTTTTACGCTGCTGGAGGCTGTGCTCGGACTGGAATTCGATGCCGAACGCGCCGAGATCCGGCTGCGCAATCCGCGCTTGCCGGCCTTTCTCAATGAGGTCATCCTGCGCGAACTGCAGTTGGGCTCCTCGAGCGTCGACTTGAGGATCACGCGCCATGGCGACGACGTCTCGCTGGAGGTGCTGCGCCGGCGCGGGCAAATCCAGGTGTCGATCGTGCTCGCGCGCTGAGTGGGCGCCAACAGACGGGGAGAGCATATGCGCGGAAGATGCTGGTTCATCTGCTTGGGCCTCTCTTTCCTCGTCGCGGCGACAGCCGTGCGCGCGGCGGACGAACCGCAGCAAACCACCGCGCCTGCCGCTCCGCCGCCGGCGGCAGCACCAAAACAGCAGGCTGCGCCGCCGCCCTCGGTCACCGTCATCGCACCCAAGGAAGCCTATGGTGTGCTCGGCCGCGATGTCCGCAGTCCCACGGACGAGGACATGGGACACATCGTCGACGTCATCGTCGACCACGCCGGCACGGTGCGCGCAGCCGTGATCGACTTCGGCGGGTTCCTCGGCGTCGGCAGCCGCAAGATCGTGGTCGACTGGAACGCGTTGCATTTCGGCCGCGTCAACAACAAGAGCGACAGCATCACGCTGGAGCTCACCAAGGCACAGGTCGCAGCCGCCCCCGAATACAAGGAAGACACACCGATTGTGGTGCTGGGCGCGGCCGGCAAGCTTTCACCCTTCGACTACGAGCATTAGGCAGGGAGGAGGGGCATTCTGGTCGCGCGCCCATTTCATTTCAACGAGCGAAGTGGTGGTGATCGCAAGGGGGGCGCGATCGGCAAGAATGATATTGTGTCGCTTCCGCCGAGTACGTCCGAAGGCGAGCCGCATCCTTCGAAGCAGAGCCTGCGCGGTCTCGACTGGTTCATCTTCTTTCTCGCCGATGTCCAAACCGGTTTTGGTCCGTTCATCGCGGTCTATCTCACCACGCAGAAATGGACGCAGGCCCAGATCGGCCTGGTGCTGTCGATCGGGAGCGTGGTCGGCTTGCTCGGGCAGATGCCGGGCGGCGCGATCGTCGACGCGGCGCGCTCGGAGCGCCGGGTCGCAGGCTTTGCGATCGTGACCATCGGCTGCGCTGCGCTCGCTTATGCGGCGCTGCCGATCTTTCCGGTGGTGGCGACAGCCGCCACGTTGCACGCCGCAGCGAGCTGCGTGCTGGGACCTGCGATCGCCGCGATCAGCCTCGGCCTGGTCGGACCGCACGCGATCGGCGAACGGCTCGGGCGCAACGCACGCTTTGCCTCGCTCGGCAATGGCATGGCCGCGGCCGTGATGGGCACCTGCGGCTACCTCATCTCCAGCCGATCGGTGTTCCTTGTCACCTTCTGCCTTGCGATCCCGACTTTGATCGCGCTGTCGCGCATCCGCGAGGCCGAAGTCGATGTTGAGCGCGCTCACGGCGCCATTCTGCGCCCGGCGCCCGATCCGCAGGCGACCAGCGTCGTGAAGCTGGTGCGAAAGCGCCCACTCCTGATCTTCGCCGGCTGCGTGCTGCTGTTGCAGCTCGCCAATGCCGCGATGCTGCCGCTGATGGCGGGCGTCGTCACCACGCGGTCGAGCCAATGGGCGCCGGTGCTGATCGCATTCTGCATCGTGGTGCCGCAGGCGATCGTGGCGTTGATGTCGCCGTCGGTCGGCGTCAAGGCCCATACCTGGGGCCGGCGCCCGCTGCTCCTGATCGGCTTCGCCGCGCTCGCCATTCGCGGCGTTCTGTTTGCCGTCGTGCACGATCCCTTTGTGCTCGTCGCCGTGCAGGTTTTCGACGGTATTACCGCGTCGGTGTTCGCCGTGCTCGTGCCCTTGACGGTGGCGGACGTTGCCTTTGGCAGCGGCCATTTCAACCTCGCGCAAGGCATTGTCGGGACCGCGACCGGCATCGGCGCCTCGCTCTCGACCGTGCTCGCGGGCTACATCAGCGACGCGGTGGGTAGCCCGGTCGCCTTCCTCTCCCTTGCCGGCGTCGCGGCGCTGGGACTGGTCATGATTGCACTGATCATGCCGGAGACGGCGCACGTGGAGGGGTAGGATCGCACTTAGGGCGCGACCGTCTTGCGGTAGAGCGCGCCGTAAAGCGCGGCCGACAGATGCCAGCTAAAGGAGCGCGCCATGGCCCTGCGCCGCATGGCGTCAAGGCGCTCGGTCGACACGAAGGTGGAGAAGGCGCGCCGCACGCCGCCGAGGAAGGAATCGATCGATGGCTTCGAGAACAGAAAGCCGGTCTCGCCGTCGGTGATGGTCTCGGCGAGGCCACCGGTCTGATGGCCGATCGGCAGCGAGCCGAAGCGCTGCGCATACATCTGACTCAGGCCGCACGGCTCGAAGCGCGAGGGCATCAGCGTGAAATCGCTGCCGGCGAAGACGCGCCGCGCCTGCGCGTCGTTGAAGCCGATCACGACACCGATCGCATCCGGCCTGCGGCGATGTGCGGCCACCAGCGCCTGCTCGAACTTCGGCTCGCCCGATCCGGTGACGATGATCTGTCCGCCGCGTTCGACAATCTCGTCGGCGGCAGACAACACGAGATCGATTCCCTTCTGGTGCACCAGCCGCGCGACCAGGCCGAAGATCGGGCCACGCGAAAGCGCAAGCCCGAATTGCTTGCGCACGTAGTCGGCATTGGCGCGCTTGCCCGCCCAGTCGCCGGCGGCAAAGGGCTGGGCGAGCTGCGCGCAGACGCGCGGGTCCCAGCTCTCGTCGATGCCGTTCAATATGCCGGTCAGCTCCGACGCATTCGAGCGGACACGAAGCAGGCCTTCGAGGCCGCAACCGTATTCCGGCGTCGTGATTTCCCGCGCATAGGTGGCGCTGACCGTGGTGAGGTGGGAGGCGTAGACGAGGCCGCCCTTGAGGAAGGACAGCTTGTCGTAGAACTCGACGCCGTCGATGTGGAACGAGCTTTCCGGCGCGCCGATCCGTCGGAGCGAGTCCCGCGGAAACAGCCCCTGATAGGCGAGATTGTGAATGGTCAGGATGGTGGGCAGCCGCGCGCCGCTCCAGGCGAGGTAGGCCGGCACCAGCGCGGCCGGCCAGTCATTGGCGTGCACGAGGTCGGCTGCCCAATTCCTGTCCAGCATGCCCAAAGCCAATTCGGCGGCGGCCGACGCCAGACGCGCAAAGCGGATATCGTTGTCCGGCCAGTCGCGCCCGGTCTCGTCGCCATAGGGGTTGCCAGGCCGGTCGTAGAGCTCGGGGCAAAGCAGGACATAGACCGGCAGGCCATCGCGTGTTGCGGCTCGCCCGAGGGCACAGGCCGGCATCTCGCCGCGGGCTCTGCACTCGCCAACGGCTTGAATCTGCGTGAGTTGTTCGACGACGTCCCGGTATCCGGGGAGCAGGACCCTTACATCGGCCCAGGGACGAAGCGCTCTTGGCAACGCGGCCGAAACGGCGCCCAACCCGCCCACCCGGACGAAGTCGTCCATTTCTGTCGTTACAAAGAGAACTTTCAAGTATTGCCCCTGAAAAGGACCCGTATGTTGCTATGCAAGAACGGGTTCAATTTCCTCACAACCGGCGGACTTGCTGCCGGTTCCTATCGACGCTTCCTTAAGTCGTCTCCGCCATCTAGGTTCGGTTCAGGCGACCAGCAAAAAAAGCTGGCCGCCGCTTCGGGAGGATTTTGAATGACAATACCTCAGCTCAATGAGGACCATTTGACAGGAAGCTTTTCGGGCCTTCGCGTGATCGATTTTTCGACCACGATCGCGGGCCCGCATTGTGCGCGGATGCTCGCCGACATGGGCGCCGAGGTGATCAAGATCGAGCCCGCCGAGGGCGAGACCATGCGCTCGCGCCCGCCGCTGCGATCCGGCTGCTCCACCGTGTTCGGCCAGCTCAATGTCGGCAAGAAGAGCCTCGTGCTCGATTTGAAGTCGAAGGCGGGGACCGAAGCGATCCGCCGGCTGGTTGCGACCGCCGACGTGCTGGTCGAAAATTTCCGTCCCGGCGTGATGCGGCGCTTGCGGCTCGACTACGAGACGCTGCGGCCGCTCAACCCGAAGCTCGTCTATTGCTCGATCTCCGGCTACGGCCAGACCGGCCCGTCCGCGGAGCGTCCGGCCTATGCGCCGGTGATCCATGCCGCTTCGGGCTACGACATGGCGCATCTGGCCTACCAACCCGGGCGCAAGCGGCCGGATTATTGCGGCATCTATCATGCCGACGTGTTCAGCGGCGCCTACGCCTTCGGCGCCATCGCCTCCGCCCTCTATCAGCGCACGATCACGCATAAGGGCCAACACATCGACGTGTCGATGCTGGAATCCATGCTGTTGCTGACGTTGAACGAGGTGCAGTGGTCGCAATTCACCGTTCCGGCGACCTCGCGGCCGATGTTCGGCCCGATCGCAACCGCGGACGGCTACGTCATGCTGGCGATCGCGAGCGAGAAGACCTTCCAGGGCCTGATGAAGGTGATCGGCCGTCCCGAATGGGTGACCGACCCGCGCTTTCTGGCCTATGGCGACCGCCGCAACAACTGGTCCGAGCTGATGGATGGCGTCGAAGCCTGGTCGCGTACCGTCACCACCGAGACATGTCTCGCCGAACTCAACCGCGAGGGCGTGCCGTCCTCGGCCTATCGCACTGTGGCGGAGGCGCTGGCTGACCCGCAGATCGCCCATCGCCGTGCACTGGCCGAAGTGGAGGATGGCGGCGGAACGTTCAGAATGATGAACCTGCCGTTCCGGATGTCGGGCGCCAGAGTCGCCGCGGGAAAACGGGTCTCGACGCTCGGCGAGCACACGCGCGCGCTTTTGAAGGAGACCGGCCTCTCGGAGGAGCAGATCGCGGCTTTCTCAGGGAGACCCCTGGTCGCGGAGGGCCGCTAAGGTCGATCTTGCCGCAGCTTGCGTTTCCCGCCAAGCTGCTCCGACGCCGCCAACGATCCGGACAACACGGACGCTCGGCTCTGGAGGAGATTCCGATGAAGGTGCTGACCTCAGCGCGCACGCTTGCGCCAATTTTCCTTGTCACGGCATTTGCAGCAATTGCTTTCGCGAGCCCCGCGAGCGCGCAGAAGCAAGGCGGCACCATCACCGTCGGGCAGGAGCTGGACATTCCCGGCTTCGATCCCTTGAAGGTCGGCGTGTTCGATACGTCGGCGGAAACCGCCGCCTCGGCGATCTTCGATACGCTGACGACTCTCGACGACAAGGGCAACGTGCAGCCGAAGCTCGCGCTGTCCTGGACCCACTCGGATGATTACAAGACCTGGACCTACAAGCTCCGGCCGGGAGTCAAATTCCAGGACGGGACACCGTTCAACGCCCAGGCGGTGAAGGAGAATTTCGACCGGCAGAAGGACCCGGCCAACAAGTGCCGCTGCGCCTTCTACATCTCCTATATCCACGATGTGCAGGCGCCGGACGACTTGACGGTCGTCTACCACCTCAACGATCCCTCGGTAAACGCGCCGGCGCTTGCGAGTCTGCCGAGCGCCAATGGCGTCATCCAGTCACCGACCGCATGGAAGACCAAGGGTGACGACTATAATCGCAACCCGGTCGGCACCGGTCCCTACATCCTGAAATCATGGAACGCCGGCGACCGCATGGTGCTGGAGAAGAACCCGGACTACTGGAACAAGGGTCATCCCTATCTCGACCGCATTATCTTGAAGCCGTTGCCGGACGCCCAATCGCGCTTCGCGTCGCTGCAATCCGGTGAGGCCGACATCATCTGGGACGACGAATACGACGCCGACAACATCCAGAGGGCGCTGAAAGACCCGAAGATGGCCGTGCATACCTATAAGGGATCAGGTGCGCAGGTCTATGCCTTCAATACCAAAACGCCTCCTTTCGACGACGTCCGCGTGCGCCAGGCGCTGGTGATGGCGATCGACCGCAAGAAGATGTCGCAGGCGATCACCAACGGTCTGTCGCGCCCCGCCACCAATCCTTACGGCGACGGCTCCTGGGTGAAGTGCAAGGACGACGGCGCATTGCCGGAGGATCCCGAGAAGGCCAAGGCGCTGCTCAAGGATTACGGCAAGCCGGTCGACTTCAAGATGCTCGTTACCGCAACCCCGCGCGGTCGTGCCGTCGGTCAGGTGATGCAGCAATTCTGGAAGCAGGTCGGCGCCAACATGGAAATCGAGCAGGTCGATCAGGCAACGATCCCCCCGCGTGCCTTCATGCGCCAATTCCAGTTGACGCCATGGCGCATCATCGATCTCGCCGATCCCGATCCGCAGATGTATGCGAACTTCCACACCGGCAGCCCGGTCGCGCTCGCCAACTACAGCGATCCGGAGCTGGACCGGCTTCTGGAGCACGCGCGCACCACTGCCGATCTCGCCAAGCGAACCGAGGATTATTGCGCGATCAGCCGGCTCATCAACAAGCAGGCGATCTGGTTCTGGACCTTCCAGAACACCTATTACGCAATCTCGAGCAGCAAGCTGAAAGGCCTTCCGAAAATGTATAGCGGGGTGATTGACGTCTCCAACGCCTGGCTGGAATGATCCTCCATGCTCGGCTTCGTCGCTAGACGGCTGCTATATCTCCTGCCTGTGCTGGTGGCGGTCTCTCTGCTCACCTTCCTGATCGCCTCGCTTCTGCCGGGCGATCTCGCCTATGTGATCCTGGGCGACCAGGCGACGCCCGACAAGGTCGCGGCGCTGCGCCACGACATGGGCCTCGATCAGCCGGTGCTGATCCGTTACCTCGGCTGGCTCTGGCATATCCTGCAGGGAGATTTCGGCCGATCCTTCCGCACCGGCCAAACCGTGTTGCAGGCGGTCGCCGAGCGGCTGCCGGTTTCTTTCGAGCTGATGATCCTGGCCGAGCTGACGGGGCTTGTAATCGGCGTGCCGCTCGCGATCGTCTGTGCGGCGAAGAGCGGCGGCGCGTTCGACCGCTTCGTGACCTCGACCGCCTTCGGCATGCTCTCGGTCCCGACGTTTTTGTCCGCGATTCTCCTGATTTATCTCTTCGCCGTCGAGCTGCATCTCTTGCCGGCGACAGGCTATGTGCCGTTCTCCGAGGACCCGCTCGGCAATCTGCGCTTCTTCGTGCTGCCGGCGCTGACGCTCGCGCTCGCCGAATGGCCGGGCATCATGCGGGTGCTGCGCTCGGACATGATCGCGACCCTGCAGGAAGACTATATCGCGCTCGCCAGGGCGAAAGGCCTGAAACCCTCGCGCATCCTGTTCGTGCATGCGCTGAAGCCGTCATCACTGACCCTCGTCACCATCACCGGCATCAATATCGGTCGCCTGATCGGCGGCGCCGTGATCGTGGAGTCGATCTTTGCGTTGCCGGGAATCGGCCGGCTCCTGGTCGGCGCGATCTATACCCGCGACCTCATCATCCTGCAGGGCGTGGTGCTCCTGGTCGCCGCCGGCTTTGTCATCATGAACTTCATCGTCGACATGCTCTACGCGGTGATTGACCCGCGGATCCGCCATGGCCACGCTTGATCTTGCCCTTGAGGAAGAGGTTGTTGCGGCGCTACCTGCGCGGCGGAAGCGCCGGCTCGGGCCGGTATTCTGGGCGGCAATTGCGTGGATGGTCTTCATCTTCGTGGCGGCGATTTTCGCCGACGTTCTGCCGCTGCCCAGCCCGACCGACATGGACATGCTGAACCGGCGCGCACCGTTCTCGGCGCTGCACTGGCTCGGGACCGACGGGCTCGGCCGCGACGAGCTGGCGCGGCTCGTCTATGGCGCGCGCATTTCCCTCATCGTCGGCCTCGGCGCGCCGGTGATCGGGGTCACCATCGGCGGCGCGCTTGGCATGCTCGCCGGCTATTTCCGCGGCCGCTTCGAGACGCTGGTGGTGGGCAGCATGGACGTGCTGCTCGCCTTTCCGCCGCTGATCCTGGCACTGGCCGTCACAGCCTATCTCGGCCAGTCGATCCTCAATCTTACCTGCATCCTCGGCATGCTCGGCATTCCCGCCTTCATGCGGGTCGCGCGCGCCGCTACGCTTACTTTGGCGCGGCGCGAGTTCGTGATTGCGGCGCAAGCGCTCGGCGCGAGCCATGCACGCATCCTGCTTCGCGAGCTATTGCCCAACGTCATGCTGCCGCTGTTGGCCTTCTTCCTGCTCGGCGTTGCGGTGATCATCGTCGCCGAAGGCGCGCTGTCGTTCCTGGGGCTCGGTGTCCCGCCGCCGATCGCGAGCTGGGGCAGCATGATCGGGGAGGGGCGCGAGAGCCTCGACGTCGCGCCGCAGCTCGCCTTCCTTCCGGCGATTGCAATGTTTTTGACCGTGCTCTCCTTCAATCTCGTTGGCGATACGCTGCGAGCACTCACCGATCCGCGGCAGGGCGCGCTGTGAACGGCGCGGCGCTGCTTTCCGTCGAAGCCGTCTCGGTCGATCTGCCGACCGTGCGGGGCAATCTGCGCGCGGTGGATCAGGTCGATCTCCACCTTGCCGCCGGCCAGACGCTTGGCATTGTCGGCGAATCCGGCTGCGGCAAGACCATGCTGTCGCGCGCGATCCTGCAATTGCTGCCGAAGAAGGCAAAGCTCGCAGGCCGGGTGATCTTCGATGGGCAGGATCTGGCTCACTGCAGCGCGGAGGCCCTGCGAAAACTTCGAGCACGCTCGCTCGCCGTCGTGTTTCAGGACCCGATGACCTCGCTCAATCCGGTGCTCACCATCGGCACACAGTTGATCGAAACGCTGCAGGAACATCTGGAACTCGATGCGGCGGCGGCGAAGAGGCGCAGTGGCGAGCTGCTCGCCGCGGTCGGAATCCCGGCGCCCGAGCAGCGGCTTTCGCAATACCCGCACCAGCTTTCGGGCGGCATGCGCCAGCGTGTAGCGATCGCGATCGCGCTCTCCTGCGAGCCAAAACTCCTGATCGCGGACGAGCCGACCACGGCGCTGGACGTCACCATCCAGGCGCAAATTCTCGATCTGCTCGCGCGCGAGCAGAAGCGGCGCCACATGGCCATGATCATCATCACCCATGACCTCGGCGTCGTCGCCGGCCGCACCGACGATGTTGCGGTGATGTATGCCGGCCGCGTGGTCGAGCGCGCGCCGACCCAAGCCCTGTTCAAGCAGATGCACATGCCCTACACCGAGGCGCTGCTTGCCGCGATCCCGAAGCTCGAGACCGCGCCGCACACGCCGCTGCCGGCGATCTCGGGACGGCCGCCAGACCCGACCCGGCCCCTCAAGGGTTGCTCGTTCTCGCCGCGCTGCCGCTATGCCGCCGGCCGTTGCGAGAGCGAGAAGCCGCCTCTGGTACCTGCGGAGATGGCCGCCCATCAATATGCCTGCTTCCATCCGATCAGGCTTGCGGCGGACGCGACGGCATGATGCAGCAGGCCGCGACATCGCCGCTTCTCAAGGTGGAAAACCTCGTCGTCGAATATGTCGTCGGCAACAAGATCGTGCATGCAGTCTCCGATGTCAGCCTCGAGATCGCGCGCGGCGAGACGCTGGGGCTGGTCGGCGAATCCGGATGCGGCAAATCCACCCTTGGCCGCGCCGTGTTGCAGCTACGGCCGGCGGTATCCGGAAAAGTCCTTTTCGACGGCGAGGATTTGACGGCCATGCAAGGCGAGGCCTTGCGGAAGATGCGCCGGCGCGTGCAGCTCATCTTCCAGGATCCGATCGCTTCCCTCAATCCGCGGCGCCGGATCGGCGACATCGTCGCCGAACCGCTCGTCATCGCCGGCGTGAGGGATGCGAAAGAGCGGCACGACCGCGTCTGCAAGGTGTTGAACGCGGTCGGACTCGACCCCGCGCTCACGATCGGCCGGCTGCCGCATGAGTTCTCCGGCGGGCAATGCCAACGTATCTGCATCGCCCGCGCCCTGGTGCTCAACCCCGAATTCATCATTTGCGACGAGCCGGTGTCCGCGCTCGATGTCTCCATTCGCGCGCAAATCCTCAATCTCCTGGAGGAGATGAAGGCGCGCTTCGGGCTGACGCTGCTGTTCATCGCGCACGACCTCGCCGTGGTCAAAGCAGTCAGCGACCGCGTCGCGGTGATGTATCTCGGCCGGTTGTGCGAGGTCGCCCCTTCCGAGGAGCTCTTTGCCAGGCCGGCGCATCCCTATACCGCTCTGCTGCTCGAGGCGATCCCGGTGCCCGATCCCGACATCAAGCCGGCAGAGCGTGTCGCGGTCGGCGAGCCGCCGTCACCGATCGCGCCGCCCTCGGGCTGCCGTTTCCGCACCCGCTGCCCACGCGCTGATGAGCGTTGCGCGCGCGAGGTGCCGGAATTGCGCCCGGTTGGGCCGCGCCAATCTGTAGCTTGCCATCACCCGCTGACGTAAATAAAGACGAAATCAAGAAAACGCCGGGAGTGACGCCATGAAGAGTTTTCAGGTCACCGATTTCAATGCACCCTTAAAGGAAGTCGATCAGCCGACGCCACAGCCCTCGGGCACGCAGGTGCTGATCAAGGTGAAGGCCGCCGGCGTCTGCCATAGCGACCTCCATATCTGGGAAGGCGGCTACGAGCTCGGCCATGGCCGCAAGCCGCTCTCTCTGAAAGACCGCGGCGTGTCGCTGCCGCGCACCATGGGGCACGAGACCGTCGGCGAGATCGTCGCCTTCGGTCCCGATGTGAAGGACAGCGACAAGGGCGGCCTCAAGGTCGGCACCGTTGCGCTGGCCTATCCCTGGCTCGGTTGCGGCAAATGCCCGACTTGCCTCGCGGATGACGAGAACATGTGCGCGATCAAGCCGAACGCGATCGGTGTCTATTGCGACGGCGGCTACGCCGATCACATGACGGTGCCGCACCCGAAATATCTGATCGACCTGAAGGGACTCGATCCCGTGACCGCCGCGCCTTACGCCTGCTCGGGCGTCACCACCTATTCGGCGCTGAAGAAGGTCGCGAAGGATTTTGACACTCCGATCGTGATCTTCGGTGCCGGCGGCCTTGGGCTGATGGCGCTGTCGCTGTTGAAGGCGATGGGCGGCAAGGGCGCGATCGTGGTCGACATTGACGCCAGGAAGCGCGAGGCCGCGGAAAAGGCCGGCGCGCTCGCGACCGTCGACGGCAAGGCGCCCGACGCCCTGCAGCAGCTCGCGCAAAAGGCCGGCGGCCCGATCCGCGCCGTGATCGATCTCGTCGGCAACGCCCAGACCACGCAGCTCGGCTTCGATTGCCTGACCAAGGGCGGCAAGCTCATCATCGTCGGCCTGTTCGGCGGCGGCGCGACGTTCGCGCTGCCGCTGATCCCGATCAAGGCGGTCACCATCCAGGGCAGCTATGTCGGCAATCTCCGCGAGACGCGGGAGCTGCTCGATCTCGTGCGCACCAAGAATATCCCGCCGATCCCGGTGACCCCGATGCCGCTCGCCAGAGCCAATGACGCGTTGCTCGACCTGCAAAAGGGCAAGCTCGTCGGCCGCGCCGTGCTGACGCCGTAGCGGCGGCCGAGCGGGAATTGACTCATGTCCGCTCAACACCCAAGACCGGCGGAAAGCGGGCATCACCGGACTTCCGAGAAGGGCCAACAGGCGACATCGGCGGCACCCATTTCGAGCTATTTGCATACTCCCTCGGCATGGCCGGTCAGCGCGGCTGACCCTTTCAACTCGCGGCAATGACCAAGACCAGATCAAAGCGGGCTTGGCGCTGCGGTCTGATCCGTCATAGGATCACTTCACGGTTGGATTGCGGCCATGGTGCAAGAGCGGCCAGTCCGGGTCGAGCGCAGGTTGTCGGCGATATTGGCCGCCGACGTGGCTGGCTACTCGCGGCTCATGCATAATGACGAAGAGGCGACGCACGCCACACTGACAGCTCTCTTGACCGACGCTGTCGCCCCGGCAATTGGTGAGCACGGCGGCCGCATTGTCAAAAACACTGGCGATGGATTCTTGGCGGAATTTCCGAGAGCCCGTAGGGCGGATTAGCTTCAGCGTAATCCGCCGTCATGCTACGAGGCAACTCATCGCGATGTGTGCGCCGGGCTCCTCCCGCTCAAATGGGCGGCGAGATTGACAGCGACGAGGATTTCGGCGCGGATCGTGGACGCGGGCAAAAAGGCGGATTACGCTGACGCTAATCCGCCCTACGGCCGCGCTGCGAACGGCCAATAACGGTAGTATTTGCGTGAGTTGACCGAGCGCGCGACGGACTGAGCATAAGGTCGACTTACCTGCACCTAGGCTGGCTTACTAGATGCTTGCTTTTGCACGGGCGGTAATCCCCGGAAAAGCTCATGCACCTCGTCTCTAGTTGCCGTGAGAAGCACAGACGCGAGCGAGAGGCAGATCGTCGTGTAGCCTTCCTCGACTGGGCTAGGCAAGCCTCGACCGCGTTCCTGCATCCCCATTCGGTAATAGGACATCGGCAGGCCGTGGACGTGGCTTGAAAACAGTATGTTCAAGAATCTGTACGTCGGTTTATCCTGGCCGGCCCGCTCCATCATTTCCTCTATCGGAAAGAGGTAAGCAGCTTGACCGTTCAATAGCCGTGTTTGATGCCGTAGCGTTTGAAAATATGGGTTGGCTCTTAGACGATTCCGAATTTCCTCGGCTTGGGCCTGCAAACCCGCGACTTGATTAGGGTCATTCGGTTCCCGCGCTTCAAACAATCTTATCCGTGAATTGCAGTCGTGCAGATTGAGAAGGTTCCACCGACAATCCCATTCCTCGTCCGTACACTCATCCACGCAGAGGTAGTGGAACGCGGCGCGCAGCTCCATCATCGTGCGGAGGATCACGGCAGCAGAGGCATAGTCCCAATGCTCGATCATCTTGCTAGCCCAAGGACTGTAGGGTGCCAGCATCAACAGGCTCACGCTACGAGAAAGCATCGCGGTGAAAAGCACAGAAGCATAAAAGTGCTTTTGGGTTACAGCCTGGAGGCCGCCGTATTGCTTCGATACCGTAATGCACTCGCGGACAACGTTATCAAGCACAGTTAGAGCGCGCTGATAGTCGGTGGACGGCTCCGCTCCAATTTTACCCGCGCGAAAAATCTCGCTGTGCGTCATCCTGCGGCCAAGGCCGATAGCGCGCAGCATGTAGCGCGTGCTCCCTACAAGGCGCTCAAGGAACAGTCTGAGCAAAATCGAGGCCCGGCGCGTGTGGATGAGTCTGCTAAGATAAAGCCCTGATAATATCGCTTTCCCCGAAGATCAACGCAGTTAAGCCTGCTTCGGGTCAATCGCGCCGGTTTGGCACCGTGGCGATAAGGTCCGGTCTTCACCCCATACCTGCCATACTGGCGACCGGCGGACTGTGGCTTCGGCGGCACGACGGGCAAATCACTTCGCTTAATCAGAATCATGTCAAGCCCATTCCGCAAAAATATTCCGCTTCCGTTTTTCGGAAAGACATGATTATCTCCGCGCATCCCGCCTCCACCAGGAGGGGCGTATCGCGATCGTCACGGACGTTGGAAGCGGGGAGCGGTGGACGCGTTGGTGTCGCAAGACGAACGGCATTGAAGCGGACGTAGCGAAATCGTGCGGGTCCTGATCTCCCGACGCTGGGATCAAGCTTGACGGTGACGAACCGTCAGGTGACGGAGGCTAACAAGCCCGGCACTCCGGGGAGACCACGTATAAGCCGTGAACCATCGCGCAGGGAACGCCGGTTGTTTCGGCTGCCCTGTTGATGCTTGCGTGCGCAAAGTGCACTCTTTTTTGCACGCAAGGCTCGCGGGTGCGGCCAGCATCCGGTGTTCCCTGCGCCCTCCGACTTCTCGAGGGCGACGCATGATGCATCACTCGGGCATGTCGTGCCGCGGGAACGCTGGCGTGTGTCCTCTCCAATTCATCGCGAGCGAAGCGGCCTGCGCTGAAACAGTCTGGTTTGCTTCCGCCTTCGCTCTTCGAGCTATGGCGGACAGGTCGTCGCGGAGTCTATCATCGGGCCAGCCAAAAGGCCGGCCCTGTTGGCTCCTCGCAATGACAGCTCATTTCAACAAGGAATCTCCATGTCCGCCAACAACGCAATCCACGTCGCTGTCCTCGGCGGCGACGGTATCGGCCCCGAGGTGATGGCGCCGGCGCTGGAGATCCTGCGCAAGATCGAAGCCAAATCGGGCCTCAGCTTTCGCTTCACCGAGGCGCCGGCCGGTGCGAACCATTATAAGGAGACCGGCAAGTCGATGCCGGACTCCACGGTGCGGCTGTGCGAGGAGGCGGATGCGATCCTGCTTGGCGCCTGCGGCCTGCCATCGGTGCGCTACCCCGACAACACCGAGATCGCACCGCAGGTGGAGCTGCGCTTCATCTTCGACCTCTATGCCGGCGTCCGCCCGGCGCGGCTGATCCCGGGCGTGCCGAGCCCGATCGTCGGCGCCGATCAGCGCGGTATCGACCTGGTCCTGATCCGGGAGTCGACCGAAGGCTTGTTCGCCTCGATGGGAAAGGGCGTCGTGACGCACGAGGACGCGCGCGAGACGCTCGTCATCACGCGCAGGACCTCGGAACGGCTGTTCGAGTTTTCCTTCAAGCTTGCTGAGCGGCGCAAGCGGCGCGGCCGCCAGGGCGCTTTAGCCTGCGTCGATAAAGCGAACGTCTTCAAGGCCTTCGCCTTCTTTCGCGAGATCTTCGATGAGGCCGCTCAACGTCATCCGGACGTGAAGGCCGAGCACCTCTATGTCGACGCCTGCGCGGCCAACCTGGTCAAGCGGCCCTGGGATTTCGACGTCATGGTGACGGAGAACATGTTCGGCGACATCCTCTCCGATCTGACCGCGGGCCTGATCGGCGGCATGGGCATGGCGCCCTCGGCCGACATCGGCGACCGTTATGCGGTGTTCCAGCCCTGCCACGGCACCGCGCCCGACATCATGGGGCAAGGCAAGGCCAACCCGACCGGGATGATCCTGTCCGCGGCAATGATGCTGGATTGGCTCGCCGGCAAGCACGGCATCGAGAGTGCGGCTGAGGCAGCCGAGAGCATCGAGCGCGCGGTCGATCAGGCCTATGGCGGCGGCATCAAGCCGATGGAATTTGGCGGCAGCAACGGCACCGCGGATATCGCCAGGGCAGTGCTGGAGGCGCTGTAGGGCGGCGCCCGAAGGGGTGAGGGCGGCACCTGCCCCTCAGAAGCATGGCCAAAGTGTGGAAGTGGACCGTCGCCGCGCGCCCGTTCTGCTGCTGATCTTTGGCATCAGTTCCAATGCAGGTGGGTCCCATCACAGTTCCATGACTTGACGGGCAAAAACCAGCCATTGCAAATACCCCCAACAGGGGATCAGGCGCGAACGTGAAACTCTCATTGCTCCGATTGGCGGCGGCGCTGATTTGGTCGGCCGCCTTTTGCTTGCCCAGCCAGGCCAATGCGGCCGGGCAGAAGGTCTTTCTCATTCACGGCTTCATGAATGTCTTCTCCCCCGGGATCGACCAGCTCGCGGCCGAGCTGCGGGAACGCGGCGTTCAGACCGAGGTGTCCAACCACCTCACCTCGGCGCTGACTGCACGCGAGGCCATCGAGGAATGCGCATCCGGCCAGATCTCTTCGATCGTCCTGGTCGGCCATTCGCTCGGCGCGGCCGCGGTGATCGATGTCGCGAGGCACCTGCAGGAGGCAGGCATGACCGTCGCTCTGATGGTGACGCTCGATCCGGTGGCGGCGAGCCAGGCATCCGACAATGTGCGCCGGCTGGAGAATTATTACCTCTCCAACGGCATCGGCTCATCGATCCGCACGGATTCCAATTTCCACGGCCAGATCCAAAACGTCGATCTGTCCCAGCGGCCGGGGATGGATCATGTCGTGATGACGACGCTGCCCGATATTCACAAGCATATCATTGCTCAGATCGCGGCGGCGCAGGGGATTCCCTGCCGCTGACGCCTGTAGGTCGGGTTTCGAGCCCATGACTCCTTCCGCCGCACCGCGCGTGTGCGTCATCGGTGCAGGCCCGTGCGGTCTGACCACGGTCAAGAACCTGCTTGCCGCAGGCATCAGCGACGTCGTCTGCTACGAGGAAGCCTCCGCCATCGGCGGCAACTGGGTCTATGACGACGCACCCGACCGGCGAAGCGTCTACCGCGCGACGCGGCTGATCTCCTCGAAGCGCCTTTCCGAGTTCGAGGATTTTCCGATGCCGGCGGATTATCCGGATTTTCCCTCGCACCGGCAGATGCTCGACTATTTCAAATCCTATGCCGAGCGCTTCGGTGTGCTCGCGACGGTCGTTCTGAATGCGCATGTCGAAAGCGCCAAGCGCCTTCCTGATGGCAAATGGTCGGTCAGCGTCACCGGCCGCGACGGCCCGCGTGTCGAGACCTTCGATGACCTGATCGTCTGCTCCGGCCATCATCGCGAACCGCTGCTGCCGGACTATCCCGGCGCGTTCTCGGGCCGGGTGCTGCATTCGCGAGAATACAAGCGGCCGGAGCCGTTCGAAGGCCAGCGCGTTCTGGTCGTGGGCGGCGGCAATTCGGCCTGCGACATCGCGGTCGATGTGTCGCGCGTCGCCGCTTCCGTCAGCCTCAGCATGCGCCGTGGCTATTTCATCCTGCCCAAGGTGATGTTCGGCCGGCCGATCGACCAGCTCTATGCCCGGATGCGGAGCTATCTGCGCTTTGCGCCGCGCTTTGTGCAGGATGCGGTTGCGGACGCGACCGTGCGCTTGGAGCTGGGCCCGTGGGAGAAATACGGGCTGGAGAAGCCGGCAGGCCGGGCCACGGCTATGCACCCCACGCTCAATACCGCGATCCTCGCGGCGCTGCGTGACGGCGCCGTGGTTCCGCGTCGCGCGATCGCGCGACTTGACGGCGAGCGCGTCCATTTCAGCGATGGCTCGACCGGAACGTTCGACGCGATCATCTGGGCCACCGGCTACCGCTTCGGCTATCCATTTCTCGATGATGCGATCATGGGGCCGGACTTCACGCATTTCCCGCCGCTCTATCTGACCATGATGCATCCGGGAATCGAGAGCCTGTTCTTCATCGGCTTGTTTCAGCCGATCGGATGCATCTGGCGCCTCGCCGACCACCAGGCCCGCATTGCGGCGCTCCAGATCAAGGGCGTGCTCAAGCGTCCGACCGACGTCGCAGCAAGAAGCGCCGGCGAAGCGAGCCGGCGGCGGCGCCGGTTTGGCGCGGCGCCGCGCCACTTGATCGAGGTCGACTATCACGATTTCCGGCACGCGCTCCTGCGCGAGCTCGGCGAATTCGCGCGTCCAGCCTAAGCGCGATTATCGCGCTTAAGCTTTTTTAGTTGCGCATGATCTTTTCGGAAAACCGCTTCACACCCCGCATCAAGCGCGGGGCAGGCTTTTTCCGGATCATGCGTTAACTTACCTGCGCGAGTGGGGCCTGCGACAGCAGCGTCTCCGCCGGCCGGTAGGGTAGGCCGTGGGCGGCTGCCACCGGTTCGCATGTGACATGGCCGGCGCAGACGTTAAGTCCGGCGCGCAGATGCGGATCGTCGCTCAAGGCCCTGCGCCAGCCCTTGTCGGCGAGCGCCAGCGTAAACGGCAGCGTCGCGTTGTTGAGCGCAAAGGTCGAGGTCCGCGCCACCGCGCCCGGCATGTTGGCGACGCAGTAGTGCACGACGCCGTCGACGACATAAGTCGGATGCGAGTGCGTCGTGGGTTTCGAAGTTTCGGCGCAACCGCCCTGGTCGATGGCGATGTCGACCAGTACCGCGCCCTGCTTCATGGTGCGGAGCATCTCGCGGGTGATCAGCTTGGGCGCGGACGCGCCGGGCACGAGCACCGCGCCGATGACAAGATCGGCTTTCGTCACCCATTCGCGGATCGCCGCGCGTGTCGAGAAGATGGTCTGCACCCGTCCGCCGAAATGATCGGACAGCCGCCGCAGTGCTTCCAGCGAACGGTCGAGGATCGTGACATGCGCGCCCATGCCGAGCGCAATCGTCGCGGCATGGGTGCCGGAGACGCCGCCGCCGATGATCAGCACGTCGGCCGCCGGCGCGCCGGGTACGCCGCCCAAGAGAATGCCGCGGCCACCGGCCGCCTTCTCCAGTGCATGCGCGCCGACCTGCGGTGCAAGACGGCCCGCGACCTCCGACATCGGCGCCAATAGCGGCAGGCCGCCACTCGCGGAGGTGACAGTCTCATAGGCGATGCAGATGGCGCCGCTCTTGATCAGGTCCTCGGTCTGGGCCCGATCGGGCGCAAGGTGCAGGTAAGTGAACAGCGTCTGTCCATTGCGCAGCATCCTGCGCTCGGCCTCCTGCGGCTCCTTGACCTTCACGACCATGTCTGCGCGCGCGAAGATTTCGCCGGCAGTAGCGACGATGGTTGCGCCCGCGGCGCGGTACTCCTCGTCGGTCAAGCCCGAGCCGAGCCCGGCCGAGGTCTCCACCAGCACGGAATGGCCGTGGTGGACGAGTTCGGTCACGACAGCCGGTGTCATGCCGACGCGAAACTCGTTGTCCTTGATCTCCCTGGGAACACCTACAAGCATCGCGAGCCTCCTTGAACCTGATGCGCCACGATAACTTGACAACGCGAAGATTAATGGTCGAATTTAGTGCCCGATGGATAGTGGGCACAATTTTATTGCGAGATTTGCAAAAATAGAAGCAGAATCATGCAGGAAGAGACGCTGGACCAGCGCGACCGGGCCATCCTCCGCGAGCTGATGCGCAACGGCCGCCTCACCAATGCGGAGCTCGCCGAGCGGGTGAACCTGTCGCCGTCCGCCTGCCTGCGCCGCGTGCGGGCGATGGAGGAGAGCGGCCTGATTGCGGGCTACGTCATGCTGCTCGACACCGCTCGTGCCAACATGCCGGGCGTCGCCTTCGTGTCGGTCACGCTGAAGGACCAGGGGCGCTCGACGCTCGACAAGTTCGAGCTGGCCGCGCAGCGCTACCCGGAAATCTCCGAATGCTATCTGATCGCCGGTCCCGCCGATTACGTGCTGCGGGTGGTCTATCGCGACTCCGCCGACTTCGAGCGCATTCACACCAAGGTGCTGACGCAGTTGCCGGGCGTGATGCGCGTGCAATCGGCGCTGACGCTGCGTACCGTCAAGCGCACCACGGCGCTGCCGATCTGAGGCGCGGGGCCGGCGGTGGGCTTTGGCGCACCTGCCCCGCACGATCTGAAACGCGAAGCATGATTTTGGTGGGGTACGAACCGGCGTCTCTTCCGCGGCCCCGCAGCCACCGGGTCGGCCTAGCCAGGGGCGAGCATGGGAAGCGTCATGCCGATGGTCGTGCCCTTTCCGGGCGCAGAGGTGAGCGTGATCTTGCCACCTAGCTGCTGCGTCACGAGATTGTGGACGATGTAAAGGCCGAGCCCGGTGCTGCCCTGCGCCCGTCGGGTGGTGAAGAACGGATCGAAGGCGCGGCGGCGAACCTCTTCCGGCATGCCGCAGCCGTCATCGCCGAACGTGATCTCGACCTCGTCCGGACCGAGACGGTGCGCCTTGATCATGATCTGCCCACCAGGGCGACCGGTGAAGCCGTGGGTGACCGCGTTGAAGATGAGATTGGTCAGCACCTGCCCGTAAGGGCCGGGAAAGCTGTTCATGATGATGTCGAAGGGCATCTCGATTGCGATTGAAGATCGCGATTTCAGCAGTCGGGACCGAACGCTTGCCATGACCTGCTCGGTCGCAAGCTTGAGGTCGAAGACGCGCTGATCGTCACTGCTGCGGTCGGCGGCAACCTGCTTGAACGACTGAATGAGTTCGGCAGCGCGTTGCAGGTTCGCGACGAGTTGTCCCGTGGCGCCGCGACAGCCGTCGGCGAACTCGACAAGCAGGGCGCGCCGTACCTGGCGCGAGGCTATCTGATCCGTGAATTCGCTGGTGCGATGCGCCAAGGTCGACGCGACTGTGAGGCTGGTGCCGATCGGGCTCGAGATTTCATGGGCGACACCTGCGACCAGGCCGCCGAGCGCCGCCAGCCTTTCGCTTTCGATGAGATAGCGTTGTGTTTCGCTCGCGTGTAGCGCCACTTCGGCCAGCCTCCGCTTGTCGCGGAACTCGGCAAAAAGCGCGGCAAGAACCGATGCGCCAAGCGTCACAAGGAGAATGCTCAATTGCGCGGCCCCGACGCGTTGGTCCATTGAAAGATCCGGATTGCCGAAATAGCCAATGCCAAAAGTGGTCGTCCAGACGATCGACAGGCTGACGATGAAGGCGGCTGCCGCGGCGAAGACCGGCCGGCAACGCGCCGCAAGCCACAACAGCGGCGCGAACAGCACCGCGACCGGCCCGACATTGGCCAAAAGCTCCGACCGCAGGAAAATGGCAAGTCCGCTCACAAGCGCCAGCACCGCGACGGTCAGCGCGCCTTCGACGAGTTCGCTCAACGGCGGCCGGTCCCTCGAGGCCGATGCAAGCTCGATCAGCAACGGTGCAACCGTGATGATGCCCAGGCCGTCCGATGCGAACCAGTGCTGCCAGGTCGTCAGGATCGGCGTCGTCGTGCTGTGAAGCAATTTGAATGTGATGGCTCCTCCCACCCCTGAGACGGCGGTCGCTACGATCGCCGCCGCCGTCAGCCCCAACACGTTGCTTAGCCTGCTCAGCCGGAAATCCGGACCGAAGTAATGCTCGATCAGCCATGCTGTGATCACGGCTTCCCCCGCATTGCAGAGAGCGAAGAGGACTGCGCTGCCGAGATTGCGATCGCCGGACAGATTGGCCGCGATCGTTGCCGCCATCGTGCCCGCAACGACCGGCCATCGCGCCCGCGATCCGAGCGCAATCAGCGCGCCGGCCGATACGCCGGCGGCAGGCCAGAAAACCGCAACCCCCTCAGGCTTGGTCAGGAGAGCAAGGCTGAGCCGCGCAGCCACGAAGTAGACGATACCGACCGTGACCGCGAGCCCGATCGAGCGGACCCATCCCGTCAGGTTGATGCTGGCGGAAAGCTCATCCTGTACCGGTATTCGCAGATCCTGCCGCACCACCCGGTGCTCCCCTTATGGGACCAGTTTAGCACAAGGGCAGCGCGACCGCTGCACCTTCGGCGAGCTGTGCCATTCTTTGCCGCGAATCCGCCACGATCCGGTCGCGACCGATCAGATCTCCCGTGAGTTCGGCAGCTACCGATATTGGCGAACGCGATGCTTGCCGCGTTCGTGCTATATCGCCCGTGCTGCCTTCAGCTTTTCGATCTCTTCCTCGCTGTAGCCGAGCGAAACCAGGATTTCATTGGTGTGTTCGCCGAGATCGGGCGTGGCTGTCCTGATCTCACGGTCGAAGCCCGAAATCTCGCAGGGCTGCGCCACCAGATCGAGTTCGCCGAGGCGCGGATGCTGCACGGACCGCTTGATGCGCAACGCCTCGATCTGTGGGTCGGCGAACGCCTGCTTGATGTTATAGACCGGCCCGCAGGGCAGACCCGCAGCCACCAATAGCTCGAACCATTCGCCGGTCGTCTTCTCCCGCAGCGTCGCGGCGATCATGTCGTTCATCGCTTCCTTGTTTTGCCGTCTGAGTGCGATCGAGGCAAAACGTGGATCGGCCGCCATGGTCTCGTGGCCGATCACTTTGCAGAAAATCTGAAAATTCTTGTTGCTGGTGGCGGCGATGTTGATGTGGCCGTCGGCGGTTGGAAAACATCCCATCGGCGTGTTGGTGGGATGATTGTTGCCTTCCTGCGGCGGAATCTTCTTGTCCATGGTCCAGCGCGTCGCCTGAAAATCCAGGAGCGTCAGGCCGGCCTCGATCAGGGAGGTCTGCACCCAGCGGCCCTGGCCCGAAACGTCGCGATCGAGCAGCGCGATCAGAATGCCTTGTGCCAGGAACGCGCCGGCCATGATGTCGGTGACGGCGACACCGACACGAACCGGACCCTGGCCGGGAATGCCCGTCACCGACATGATGCCGCTCATGCCCTGTGCGATCTGGTCGATGGAGGGCCGTGACGTGTAGGGGCCGTACTGGCCGAAGCCGGAAATGCTGCCGTAGACGATCCGCGGATTGCGCTTCCTGACAGCTTCATAGTCGACGCCGAGCCGCTTGGTGACGCCGGGTCGCATGTTCTCGACGACGACGTCGGCGTCTTCCGCGAGCCGCATCAGGATCTCGCGGCCTTGTTCGCTCTTCAGGTTCAACGTGATGGCGCGCTTGTTGCGGTGCAGGTTCTGGAAATCCGAGCCGTCGCGCCGGCCGACCAGTTCGCCGGCCTCGTCGCCTTCGGGCGGCGGCTCGACCCGGATCACGTCGGCGCCCCAGTCGGCGAGCGTGCGGACGCAGGAGGGACCGGCCCGCGCCAGCGTCAGGTCGATCACCTTGAAGCGCGACAACGGCAGCCGCGAAGGTTGGCTCTCCGGCGTTGCCTGTGCAGGTGCTTCCACGGGCTTGTGCATGCTGGTCTCCCTCACGCGCGCAAAGTGCCGGATGCTATTTTCCCTTGAACTGTGGTTTCCGTTTTTCCATGAAGGCACGGCGGCCTTCGCGGAAATCCTCGCTATCCATGCAGTCGAGGCCAATCTGCTTGACAGCAGCCATGTCGCGGTCGGCCGGCTCTTTGAGCACCTGCGCGATGGTGATCTTGGCGGCCTTGATCGCAAGCGGCGCGTTGGAGGAAATGGTGCGGGCAAGCGCCATGGTCTCGCCCCACAACTCGTCGGTCGGGATGACGCGGTCGACGAGGCCGATCCGCAGCGCTTCCGCCGAATCGATCCGCATGCCCGTATACATGATGAGACGCGCCCAGGACGGGCCGACCAGCGACACCAGATTGCGCAGGCCATCATAGCCGTAGGCGATGCCGAGCTTGGCCGCGGGGATGCCGAACTGGCTGTCGGCGGCCGCGATGCGGATGTCGGTCAGCATCGCGACCTGCATGCCGCCGCCGAGGCAGAAGCCGCGAATGCAGGAGATAGTGGGCTTGGGGTAGTTGCCGAGCAACGCGCGCTGCGCCTCGCTTCTCCTGGAGTATTCCTCGGAAGCCGCCGCATTGTGCCGGGTCTTCTCGAACTGGCTGATGTCGGCGCCCGAGACGAAGGCCTTGTCGCCGGCGCCGACCAGCACCACGACCCGCACCTCTTCATCGTCGCGCAATTCGGTCAGCGCAAGCCCCAAGCCTTCCCACATGTCGAGCGACATGGCGTTGCGCTTGTCCGGATTGTTGAAGGTAACGACGCCGACGCCCTCGGTGACGCTCTTGAGGATCTTGCCGTCAGCGTAGGATTTTTCGCTCTTGGTGACGTCCAGCATCGCAAAGCTGCCTTCGTTAGGAGTAGGTGGTCGCAAACGGGCCGATATTCGCACACGCAAAAGCCGGCCGCACCTGTATCCTAGCCCACCATTCGGCGGCGTGGGGATGGTGCTTTTCGGATACCTGATCCGGCGCGATCTCCTCATCGATCCGCTTGACGACGGGAACAGCGGCGGATCCGGGAAGCCCGCGTTGCCGAAAGGACGGGTATGACTTTGGTCGCCTTCTTGTCGGCGGCTGCGTTTGATATGTCGCAATGACGGCGCTACTGGTCTGCAAAAAGCCACGCGCAATGGACCTTAGGGAGGCCCCATGGGAGTGACGCGCCGGCAGGTCATGTTCGGTGCCGGCGGTGGGCTCGCCATCCTGGCGGCGCCCGCGGGAGCCACCGAGGCCGCCTATCCAAGCCGCAACATCAAAATGATCGTGCCATATCCGGCCGGCGGCACCACCGATCTGCTCGCGCGCCTGGTCGCCGACCAGATCAAGACCGGGCTGAATGCGGTCGTTGTTGTCGAGAACAAGCCGGGCGCGGGCACCACGCTCGGCGCCGAGCAGGTCGCGCGCTCAGCACCCGACGGCTACACGCTGCTGATGGCGACATCGACCACGCTTGCGATCAACAAGACGCTCTACAAGAAACTGCCCTATGACCCGGTCAAGGATTTTTCCGCGATCGCACTGGTCGCAGCCATTCCGTTCGCGCTGATCGTCAACCCGGCGATTCCGGCGAAGACGCTCGCTGAATTCATTGCCTATGCCAAGGCCAATCCGGGGCTCGCCTACGGCTCGGCCGGTAATGGCAGCCCGCATCATCTCGGCGCCGCGATGCTGAAAACGGCGGCGGGCATCGACATCCGCCACGTGCCCTATCGTGGCAGCGTGGCGGCGATGCTCGACGTGATCGCCGGCCACATCCCCTTCATGATCATGGATTTGCAGCCGGCCCTGGCGCAGATCAAGGCTGGCAAGGTGAGGGTGCTGGGCGTGACCACGCCCAGGCGCGTTACCGCCGCGCCCGACATCCCGACACTCGCCGAAAGCGGGCTTTCAGGCTACGAGCTCGTGGCCTGGCAGGGCGTGGTGGCGCCGGCGGGCACGCCGCGTCCGATCATCGATACGCTGGCGGTGCAGATCGGAAGGCTGTTGTCCGATCCCGCCACGCGCGAGCGCTTCACGGCAATGGCGATCGAGCCGGTTCCACCATCAACGCCCGACAGCTTTGCCAGCTACATCAAGACCGAGGTCGACCGCTGGGCGACCATCGTGATCAATTCGGGCGCCGAGGCGGAATGATTTCTTCGAACGTGTTGATCGTCGGCGCCGGGCCGGTCGGGCTCACGCTTGCGATCGATCTCGCCTGGCGCGGCATCGATGTGACGGTGGTGGAGACGCGACCGCGCGCTGCACCGCCAGAGCCGAAATGCAACCATGTGGCCGCGCGCACCATGGAGATTTTTCGCCGACTCGGCATCGCCGACAAGATCCGCAATGCTGGATTGCCGGCCGATTATCCGCACGACATCAGCTACCGTACTTCGTTCACGGGACAGGAGCTGACGCGCATCAGGATTCCCTGTCGCCGCGATCGCTTCACTGCAACCGACGCGGCCGATGCCAACTGGCCGACGCCGGAGCCGCCGCACCGTATCAATCAAATCTTCCTCGAGCCGATCCTGTTCGAGCATGCAGCGGCGCAAAAGCGCATCACCATCGTCAATCGCACCTCGGTCGAGGACGTCGTGGTGGACGCGAGCTCCGCCAGCGTCTCCCTTCGCGATCTCGATACCGGGAAGGTCGCACGAGTCGATTGCCGCTTCCTGGTCGGCTGCGACGGCGCGCGCTCCGTGGTGCGCAAGGCGATCGGCGCGGAATTTTTCGGCGACGCGATCATCCAGCGCGTGCAATCGACCTTCATCCGCGCGCCCGGTCTGGTCGACCGACAGCGTCACGAGAGTGCGTGGGGAACCGGCGCGATCAACCCGCGCCGGTCCGGCATGGTCTACGCGATCGACGGGCGCGAGCGCTGGCTGGTGCACAACTATCTCAAGCCCGGCGAGGAGGATTTCGAGGCGGTCGACCGTGACTATGGGCTTCGCACCATCCTCGGCGTCGACGCGAATTTCAACTATGAGATCATCTCGAAGGAAGACTGGTATGGCCGCCGCCTGATCGCAAACAAGTTCCGCGATCGGTCTGCTTTCATTGCCGGCGATGCCGCGCATATCTGGGTGCCCTATGCCGGCTATGGCATGAACGCCGGCATCGCGGACGCGATGAACCTGTCCTGGTTGCTTGCCGCGCATCTCAACGGCTGGGCGCCGGAAGCGGTTCTCGATGCCTATGAAGCCGAACGCTGGCCGATCACGAGCCAGGTCTCGCGCTTTGCGATGTCGCATGCGGAGGCTGAGATCAAGCGGCGCGGCGCAGTGCCGGCCGAGATCGAGGAGGACGGGCCGCGCGGGGAGGCGGCCCGGCGCCAGGTCGGGCGGCTGACCTATGAGATCAACGTCCAGCAATATGCCTGCGCCGGGCTGAACTTCGGCGCCTATTACGACGCCTCGCCGATCATCGCCTATGACGGGGCGGCGCAGCCGTCCTATTCCATGAGCAGCTACACGGCTTCCACCGTGCCGGGTTGCCGTACGCCGCATTTCTTCCGCGACGACGGCAGCTCGATTTACGATGCAATGGGGCCCGAGTTCACCCTGTTGCGGTTCGACCCCAGTCTCGACGTCGCGTCGCTTGCCCGGGCGGCCAACACACGGGGCGTCCCGCTCAGCATTCTGGACGTGAAAGAATCTGCCCCCGCCGCGTTTGATGGCAGCGGTCTGGTGTTGTCGCGCCCGGATCAGCACGTCGCGTGGCGCGGCAATGCTGCACCGGTGGATCCGGTCGGCCTGATCGATCGCGTGCGCGGCGCGGCGCGTTGAGGTCCCCCGACCTCAACGCAGCGCGCGAAGAACTATTCCTCGTTGGCGGCGATCGATTCCATCAAGGAGACCAGCTGACGCTGCACGGTCTGATCCTTGATCTTGCTGTAAGCTCGCAGCAAGCGGAGGCTGAACGCACTGTCGAGGAACAAGAGGCTCTCAACCTCGCGCGACTTGTTGTCGCCGTCGTAGAAGAAGGTGACGGGTACGTCCAGCGCGGTGGCGATCTGCTGCAGACGAGCGGCGCCGACACGGTTGACGCCTTTCTCGTATTTCTGAACCTGCTGGAAGCTCACGCCAAGCTTGTCGCCGAGCTCTGCCTGCGAGATCTTCTGTTCAACCCGCCGCAGCCGAATGCGCTTGCCAAGCTCGATGTCGGGCTTGCCTGCGCTGCGTTGCTTCATCTTTTTAGCCGCTGATTTGTTCATTCTCGTCTCACCGTCCTTCGGTCGAAAAGCCCCCGAACAGATGGGTCAGGGGTTCACCCATATACACCGCGTCAAGTTCCCGGGGATGGACGAAGTCGTCGCCAAACCACGGGTACTTTGCGGGATTGAAGGCCTCTATCAGCCAGTCGACCATGCTCCGCACCCGCGGGATGCGGCCGCTGCCCGGATGATAGGAAAGCCAGATATCGAATGACCAACGCGCCTCAACGTCGAGTGGCATCATCTTCCCGCCGAGCGCGAGCGCGTAGGTCGGGAATATGCCAATGCCGGCGCCATTGGCGACGGCCCAGTAGTTGGCGCTGGAAACGTTGGTCTTCATGACCACGAGGTCGCGGTCGCCGTGGCCGGGAAACAGGCCGGCGAGCGCTTGCCTTGTGGTGGCCTCGTCGGCGAGTTGAATAACCAACCGGTGCTTGACCAGGTCCTCGACTGTCTTCGGGGTGCCATAGGTTTGCAGGTACTGCTCGCTGGCAAAGAACATCAGATGCATGCGCCCGAGCCTCACCGCCTTGACGTCGGGGGTTTCCGGCCGCGCCAGCTGGATGGCAATATCGGCTTCGTGCCGCGACACATCGGCGGAGCGCATCGCGCAATGCAGGTCGATCAGGATGTTGGGAAACGCGCGCTGGAATTCGACGAGCCGCGGGGCAAGCCAGAACGTCCCTAGCCCCTCGGTCACGGCCACCCGAATCTCGCCGGAGAGCACGTTCGTGGCGGAACGCAAGAGGTCGAAGGAAGCCGCTTCCATGCGTTCGACGGCAGCCAAGACCTGCACGCCTTCTTCCGTCAGGCGTGCGCCGTGGACGTCGCGGATGAACATGGTGGCGCCGATCTGCCGCTCGAAATCCCCGACCCGCCGGCGCACCGCATTGATGGACAGGCCAAGCCGCTCGGCTGCGGAGCGGAAGCTTCCACAGCGCGCGACTTCCAGAAACACGCGGGCCGCGTCCCAATCCTTGAGACTGCCGAGGGAAACCCTCCGGCGTTCCTCTGGGAGAACGCCCCTTTCCGTTGTCAGATGCATACAAGCCCTTTCAGTCTGCTAAATTTGGCAGAAACCTGCACGGACTACAACCATGACGGGTCAAGTCTCCTCCGTTTTAGTGCACAACCTTACCGTTACAAGCGGTATTGGGGGACGCCCGGAGGGTGATTCCTGCCCTTTTAGCCGCGGCAGCAGCGCCGAAGAACTCCAATTCCGGCCCTTCCCTTGGCGGCCTTGGCGTGTGCGCCAATCGGTCGCGCCGACCAGGCGCATGGCACCGCCTTGGCGAGCTCAGGATTTTGCGGGAGAAGCGCAGGAAACGGCCGAACGGATTGCCGCAAGCGTCTAGCTCGGCCATCCCAGGAAATGGAATAAACGCCGGTGTGTCATTCTGACGAACAATTGCTTTCCGTCCTGGCAAAGCTTGAGGAATGCAGGGACGCGCTTCGGCAGGGCGGCAAGACCCAGACGGCCCAACTGGTTTCGGTCGCCATCCTCGACCTGCGCACGAAGCTTCACCGGATCGATGAGGCTGAGCTGAAAGCAGTATGCGATCAGATGACGCCATCCGATCCTTCCGATGCGCGCTCGCGCGATGGAAGGTCGCAGCCACGCCGGCCACTGCTTTGGATCGTCAAGTAGGGCGGGCATCGATTGAGCCAGGCGCCTTCTGAGCCCTGCCCATCACGCCCGCAATCCCGCATTTGTGATTGGGAAAAAATCCTCGCCATCGATACGGCGCGTGGCTATGCAGCGTAGTACACAAGGTGAGGGGGGCGTACCCCTTCGGCCAGGCCTGGGCCCGCTTTTCGGCCCCTGCTTTGAAGAGATGGCGATGACGGCATGATCCAAAACGTTTCGATCCCGGCGGCGTTGATTGCCGGTCTGGTCAGCTTTCTGTCGCCCTGCGTGCTGCCTCTGGTCCCGCCCTATCTGGTCTATCTGACCGGCGCGACGATCGAGCACGTCGCCAATCAGGAGACGGAAGCTGCCTCTCGGCGCGCGGTGATGATCTCCGCGCTTCTGTTCGTGCTCGGCTTCTCCACCGTATTCGTCCTCTTGGGCGCGAGCGCGTCGCTGATCGGCGGTTTGATCCGCGCCTGGTCGGGACAACTCGCCATCGTCGCCGGCATCGTCATCATCCTGATGGGCCTGCACTTCCTCGGGCTGACGCGGGTCGGCCTGTTGATGCGGGAAGGTCGGCTATCGATCCCGAAACCCGTGGGTCTCTGGGGCGCTTATGTCATGGGGCTCGCCTTTGCATTTGGCTGGACGCCGTGCATCGGCCCGATCCTCGCCGCCATTCTGTCGATCGCCGCGGCTGAAGCCACTGTCGCCAAGGGCGCAGGCCTGCTTGCGGTCTATTCCGCGGGGCTCGGCATTCCCTTCCTCATCGCAGCCTTCATGGTCGAGCGGTTCTCGTCCGTGTTTGCGCGCATGAAACGGCATCTCGCGACCGTCGAGCGGGCGATGGGCGTGTTGATGATCATCACCGGCATCGCTTTCCTGACCGGTGCGATCTCCAACGTCAGCATCTGGCTGCTCGACGCGTTCCCGTCGCTGCAAAGCATCGGCTAGCTCTTTTCCTCCAGCGAACCGACCACCGTGTAGACTACGCCGCGCGGCAGGAAATCGACGGTAGCTTCGCCGCCGAGCTGGTCGCGCGCGCTGCGCTCGATCAGCCGCGAGCCGAAACCGCGCTGCACTGGCGCCACCACCGGCGGCCCGCCGGCCTCGGTCCAGATCAGCCGCAGCTTGCGCGGCGTTTCCTCGAGGATCTCCCAGTCCAGCGTAACCGTACCGTTGTCGTTCGACAGCGCGCCGTATTTCGCCGCGTTGGTCGCGATCTCATGCACGATCATCGACAGCACCACGGCAAACCGCGGCGACAGTGGCACTTTGGGGCCGAACATCCTGACCCGTTTGGGATTGTTGAGCAGATAGGGCTGCAACACGCGCGCGATCACGTCGGCGAGCTCCGAGCCCTGCCACTTTTCCTGGCTGAGCAGGTCGTGCGCTTCGGCGAGCGCACCGAGCCTTCCCTCGAACGTCTCGCGTTCGGCGCGGGTGGCGCCGCGGAACGTCTGCGCCGCGATCGCCTGCAGGATCGCCAGCGTGTTCTTGACACGGTGGTTGAGCTCCTCGATCAGCAGGTCATGCAGCGTCTCGCCGCGCGCGATCGTTGTCGCCATCCTCAGCGCGAAGCCAAGCCCGATCGCGAGCAGCACCGCGCCGATGATGCTTGCGATCGCAAGGTTGCGCCAGAGCGGCGCGGCGAGCGAGCTTTCCGAGACGCCGGCAGCCACGATCCAGCCCGTGAGCGGCGAATGCATGAAGCCTGACATCAGGTGCACGCCGTCGAGCGACGTCGTCGGCTGCACCGCCTCGGATTTCTGCAGCATATCACTCAGCACAGAGGGCGTGGCGCGCTTGCCGAAATTCTCCTGCGGGTTCGGCAGGCGTCCGAAGACGACGCCGTTGCCGTCCAGTAGCGACAGCGTCCAATCGTCGTTCGGGCGCTGGCTCTCGAGGATATGCTGGAACATCCCGAGCGGCGGAGTGAACGAAATATCGTAGATCACCTCGCCGTCGCGAAACACCGGCACCTCGACGGTGACGATCCGCGTTTTCTTGACCGCGCCGAAGAACAGGTTGGAATATTGCGGCTGCCTGATTTCGAACAGCCGCTTGACGATCTCGCGGTTGTTGCGCAGCGGCAGGCTTGTTGTGTCCTCCGAGAGCGTGGAAAACAGCATGCGGCCTTCGCGATCGGCGACCAACAACACGCCGCCCTTGCCGTACTGATCGATGAAGCCGAGCGCGATACGTCGGAAGTCGTTGAAGTCGCCGTTCTTCAGCGTGTCGGTCATCGCCAGCACCTGCAGCCCGCCAGTGATGCGCTCCATCTCGGCCTCGAGCGTCAGGCGGATGCTGCGCACGGTCTGCAGCACGTGCGCAGTAGCGTCCTTCCGGTCCTGCAGATAGTTATGGAAGATGATGCCGACCATGAAGATGATCAGCGGCAGCATGGTGCCCGCGACCAGAAGTGCAAGCCGGACCGGCAGGGAAAGCTTTGGCACAACAATCCCGCAAGAAACACGGCGCGAACGCGCCAGCTCATTGCGAGCATAGGAGAAGCGTCAGCAATCCGCCAAAGATTTCAGCCGGGTTCCGGAAGCCTCGGTGCGGTGCGGAATCCTCGTTAATCAAAGGTTACTTTCGGCGATCGCGGCATAGACCATGGTCCGCAGCTCGCGCCGGATCGGATAGGCGCTCGAGGGCAGCACTTGCGTCATGAAGATCGTGATCAGCTCTTCGGCCGGATCAATCCAGAACGCGGTCGCGGCGGCGCCGCCCCAGTAGTATTCGCCCGCACTGCCGGGAATGAGCGTCTTTGCCGGATCCATGTTGACGCCAAAGCCGAGCCCGAAGCCGATGCCGTTGTAGGCCGATTCCGAAAACAACGAGCGCGACAGCGCCGGCAGATCGAGGTTGCCCGGCAGGTGATTGGTTGTCATCAGATGCAGCGTCTTCGGCCCGAGCAAGCGCACGCCGCCGACCTCCCCGCCATTGATCAGGGCGCGGCAGAAGGTGAGGTAGTCGGCCGTGGTGGAGCACAGCCCGCCGCCACCCGAGATCAGCGAGGGCGGCGACAGGAAGGAGCTCGTCGCCGGATCGTCCTGCAGCGTGAGCGTGGCCTTGCGCTCGGTGGCGAGAAACGACATCGCGCCCGGAGGATCGGCGGAATAGCACGCGGCGAGCCGATGCGCCTTGTTCGCCGGCACGTAGAAATCGGTGTCAACCATGCCGAGCGGATCGAAGATGCGCTCCTTCAGGAACTGCTCGAACGGCATGCCCGAAATCTTGCCGATGAGATAGCCGATGACGTCGGTCGAGACCGAATAATTCCAGGCCTCGCCCGGCGAGAACTCCAGCGGGATTTTCGCCAGATCCGCGATCATCGAATCCAGCGTGCCCGCCTTCACCACGTCGCCGAGCTTGGCTTCGCGATAGGCCGCATCGACATTGGAGCGCTGCTGGAAGCCGTAGGTAAGTCCGGACGTATGGCGCATGAGATCGACGATCAGCATCGGCCGCGCCGGCGGGCGCGTCACGAAAGCAGGTGCGGTGCCGCCGACGAACACGCCAAGATTCTTCCATTCCGGGATGTATTTGTGCACGGGCTCGTCGAGCGCGACGCGGCCTTCCTCGAACAGCATCATGAAGGCGACGCTTGTGATCGGCTTGGTCATCGAATAGATGCGGAAGATGGTATCGTTCCTGACCGGCACCTTGCGCTCGACGTCGGCAAAACCCTGCACGCTGTCGTGCACCACCTTGCCGCGGCGGTAGATCAGGAGCTGGGTGCCCGGAAAACGCCCCGCATCGACGTAGCGGGTCTTCAGATGCGCATCGATCCGGTCAAGAGCTGATTGCGACATGCCGACGGATTCGGGGGAGGCGGGAGTCGGGGCGAGCATCGGGAGCGTCTCCGTGGAAAGCGAGTGCACCTTGATAACTTAAACGCGGTTGTGTTCCAACCACGTGCGTTTACCTATAAGCTTAGCGCGTTTCCCGGGTAGCTTGCAGGATATCTCACATGCCCCAGTTCAACGAAAACGACCTCACTGCAGCCGTCGTCAAAAGCTTCGAGAGCACGCCGAATCCGAGGGCGAAATTTCTCCTGCAGGAATTGGTGAAATCGCTGCACGACTATGTGCGCAGGACCGATCTCACCTTCGAGGAATGGGAATACGCGATCGAGTTCCTGACCCGCACGGGACAAAAATGCACCCCGATCCGACAGGAGTTCATCCTGCTATCGGACGTGCTCGGCGTATCCATGCTGGTCGATGCCGTGAACCATCGCGAGCGCGAGGGGGCGACCCAGACCACCGTGCTCGGGCCGTTCTATGTCGGCGAGCACAAGCAGATGCCGCACGGCAGCGATATCTCTCCGCACAACGTGACCGGCGAGAAGATGTTCGTGCAGAGCCGCGCCACGGACCTTGCGGGCAAGCCGCTCGCAGGCGTGCCCGTCGACGTCTGGCACGCCGACGATGACGGCCTCTATGACTCGCAGAAGCCTTCCTACGCAACGCACGGACCGACTGCGCGCGCGCGTTTTGTCACCGACGGCGATGGCCGTTTCTTCTTCCGCACCATCCTGCCTTGCAGCTACCCGATCCCGACCGACGGCCCGGTCGGCGAGATGATCGTGCAGACCAGGCGGCATCCGATGCGGCCGGCGCATGTGCACTTCCTCGTCAACGCCAAGGGTTACGAGCCGTTGATCACGCACGTCTTCATCGACGGCGACAAGTATATCGACTCCGACGTGGTGTTCGGCGTGAAGGATGAACTGATCGCCAAGGTCGAGGAGCGCAGCGATCCGAAGATGCCGGACGGCAAGGAAGCGTCCGCGCCGTGGCATCTGATGACGTATGAATTCCGTCTGAAGCCGGGCGGCGGCATGGCGCCGAAGCCGATGGCAGCGCGCGAAAGCGAGCCGGCGTAGGCTGCCGTCTCTGCCGTCATTGCGAGCGAAGCAATCTAATCCAGAGCTTCAGCCGCGCTCTGGACTGCTTCGTCCGCTTCGCTCCTCGCGCAGCAATGGCAAGATTGCCGGTCACCTTTTGATCACTCAGCTCATTTCTTGTGCGCCGCACAAGAAATGAGCGAATCGCAAATTTTGAATGCGAATCCGCTCTGCAAAAATTTCAGGCAAGACTCGTAACTATCGATAATTATTTCAATTTTCGTTCTGACGTGGCTTGGCACAAAGCTTGAATAGCTTGTTCCGACGCCACCGACGCCGTCCCTGGAAGCCAATCATCCGAAATGTTGACCACCAGACCTGGGGGCGACCCCAGCGCGTGCACCGACGCCTGCGATTGAAAGGAAGACTCTGATGCCTGAGCACAACCCGACCTGGATTTCCGACTGGAATCCCGAAGATGAGAAGTTCTGGGAATCCAGGGGCAAATTCATCGCCCGCCGCAACCTGATCTGGTCGATCGTCGCTGAGCACATCGGCTTCTCGGTCTGGCTGATCTGGTCGATCGTCGCGACCAAGCTGCCGCAGGCTGGCTTCCACTACAGCACCGATCAGCTCTTCCAGCTCGTGGCGCTGCCCGGGTTGATCGGCTCTCTGATGCGCTTTCCCTACACCTTCGCAGTGACGACGTTCGGCGGCCGCAACTGGACCATCTTCAGTGCCACCGTGCTGTTCATCCCGACGCTGTCGCTCGCCTATTTCGTCAGCCATCCGGAAACGCCGTTCTGGCTGATGCTGCTGGTCGCGTCCTTCGCAGGCCTCGGCGGCGGTAATTTCGCCTCCTCGATGGCCAACATCTCCTTCTTCTATCCGGACCGCATGAAGGGGTGGGCGCTGGGCCTGAATGCCGCCGGCGGCAATATCGGCGTCTCCAGCGTGCAGCTCCTGACCCCGATGCTGATGGGCCTCGGCCTGATCAACCTCTACCGGGCCGCTCCCGTCGGCGGCGTCTACCTGCAGAATGCAGGCCTGATGTGGGTGCTGCCGATTGCGATCGCGGTGTTCGGCGCCGTCTTCTTCATGAACAACCTGACCTCGGCGAAGGCCTCGATCACAAACCAACTCGCGATCGTCAAGCGCAAGCACACCTGGATCATGTCCTTCATCTATATCGGCACGTTCGGCTCCTTCATCGGCTACTCCGCCGCGTTTCCGCTGCTGATCAAGACGCAGTTCCCGGCGATGACGATCGCCATCGCGTTCCTCGGCCCGCTGGTCGGCTCGATCGCGCGACCGTTCGGCGGTCTGCTCGCCGACAAGGTCGGCGGCGCGATCATCACCTTCTGGAATTTCATCGCGATGGCGGCGGCGACGATCGGCGTGCTCTATTTCGTCGGCGCCAAGGATTTCACGGGTTTCCTGGCGATGTTCCTGATCCTGTTCGTCGCCACCGGCATCGGCAACGGCTCGACCTACCGCATGATCCCCTCGATTTTCCGTGAGGAGAACCTGCACAAGGCCCGCGGCAAGGGTGACGCCGCCCGCGCCATGGCGCTGAAGGCCGCTTCGATCGAAAGCGGTGCTGCGCTCGGCTTTATCGGCGCGATCGGAGCTTGCGGCGGCTATCTCATTCCCTCCGGCTTCGGCAAATCGATTGCGATCACCGGCGGCCCGCAGCTCGCGCTGATGATCTACCTCGCTTTCTACGCAGTCTGCCTTGCCATGACCTGGTGGTTCTATCTGCGCAAGGGCCTGGAGAGTGCCGGCGCGCCGAGCCTCGCCGAAGCGCGCGTGTAGGTGCGGTTCGATGCGCTCTCGTCATTGCCGGGCTTGACCCGGCAATCCATCGAAAGCGCAAGACTCTTTTGAGATGGATGCGCGGGTCAAGCCCGCGCATGACGACAGAAACAAGGAGCGAGACATGACACCGGACCAGGTCAGCATCGTTCAGCAAAGTTTCGCCAAGGTCGGGCCGATCGCCGATCAGGCGGCAGTGATGTTCTACGATCGCCTGTTCGAGATCGCGCCGGCGGTGAAAACCATGTTTCCCGCAGAGATGGGCGAGCAGCGGCGCAAGCTGATGGCAACGCTTGCGATCGTCGTGAATGGGCTTTCCAATCTCGAAATGATCCTGCCGGCAGCGAGCTCGCTCGCGACCCGCCACGTCGCCTACGGCGCCAGGCCCGAGCACTATCCGGTAGTCGGCGAGGCGCTGCTCTGGACGCTGGAAAGGGGGCTCGGCCCCGACTGGACGGCGGACGTCGCAGACGCCTGGACCGCGGCCTACACCACGCTCTCCGCCTTCATGATTGCGCAGGCCTACGGCCGGCCGCAGGCGGCGGAATAATTGGGGGCCCGCGGTGAGTGAACCACTCGTCATCGTCGGCAATGGCATGGCGGCCGCCCGCCTGGTCGACGAGCTCGTGAAGACCTCGCTCGGCCGCCACGCTATCGCGGTGATCGGCGAGGAGCCGCGCCTTGCCTACAACCGCGTGCTGCTCTCGTCGGTGCTCGCCGGCGAGACCGGTTCGCACGAGATCGAGCTCAGGCCTGCCAACTGGTGGCGCGACCGCGGCGTCACCGTGAAATATGGCTGCCGCGTCACCGAGATCGACGTCGGCCGCAATGAGCTAAAGGTCGCGGGCGACGAGAGCATCGAGTACTCGCGGCTGGTGCTCGCCACCGGCTCGACGGCGCTGCGGCTCAACGTGCCCGGTGCGGATCTGGCCGGCGTCCATACCTTTCGCGACAGCCGCGACGTCGATCTCCTGCTCTCGCTGGCGGCGCGCAGGAAGCCGGTTGTCGTGGTCGGCGGCGGATTGCTGGGGCTCGAGGCCGCCTATGGTTTGGCCAAAGCCGGCACGCCGGTGACGCTGTTGCATTTGATGGACCGGCTGATGGAGCGCCAGCTTGACGCGCCCTCAGCCGATCTCCTGAAAAATCTGGTCGAGCGCAAGGGCATCAAGGTGCTGCTCAATGCCAACACCGTGCGCATTCACGGCAAAGCCCGCGTCGAAGGCGTCGAGCTGGCGGACGGGCGGCGGATCGAGGCCGATGCGGTGGTGTTCGCCGCCGGCATCCGGCCGAACACTGAGCTTGCGAAGGAGGGCGGCCTTTCGGTCAACCGCGGCGTGGTGGTCGACGATCATCTGTGCACCTCCGTGGAAAACATCTTCGCGCTCGGCGAGTGTGCCGAGCATCGCGGCATCTGCTACGGCCTGGTCGAGCCCGCCTATGAGCAGGCGCAGGTGCTGGCGCGGCATCTTTCGGCGCGCGATGCCGCTTATCAGGGCAGCGTGGTGGCGACCAATCTGAAGGTCTCCGGTGTGAGTGTTTTTTCGGCAGGCGATTTTTTGGGCAGCGACGCCAGCGAAAGCATCCTGCTCAGCGATGTCAGGCGCGGTACCTACAAGAAGCTGGTGATCGCGGACGGCAGGCTCACCGGAGCGGTGCTGATCGGCGATACCACCGATGCTCTCTGGTATCTCGAGATGATCCGCAATCGCAAAACAGTCGCCGGCATCCGACGGGACATGATGTTCGGCCGCTCGCTCGCGCTCGCGCCGAAGGCTGCATGACAATTTCGAGACCATGACCGCCATAGATCCTGCCCTTCGTGCCACCCGCACCACATGTCCGTATTGCGGCGTCGGCTGCGGCGTGCTCGCCACCCCCGACGGGAGCGGCGGGGCGGCGATATCGGGTGATCCCGAGCATCCCGCCAATTTCGGCCGGCTCTGCTCCAAGGGCTCGGCGCTCGGCGAAACGTTGGCGCTGGAAGGCCGGCTGCTCCATCCGATGATCCGCTGCAAGGGCGTGCTGGAACGTGTTGCCTGGAGCGACGCGCTCGACCATGTGGCTCATCGCCTGCAACACGTCATCGCGCGCGACGGTCCGGAGGCGGTTGCGTTCTATCTCTCCGGCCAGATGCTGACCGAGGACTATTACGTCGCCAACAAGCTGATGAAGGGCTTTATCGGTTCGGCCAATGTCGACACCAATTCGCGGCTGTGCATGGCCTCTTCCGTCGCAGGCCATCGCCGCGCCTTCGGCGCCGACACCGTGCCGGGCTGCTACGAGGACCTCGACGAGGCGGACCTCCTGGTGCTGGTCGGCTCCAATGCGGCGTGGTGCCATCCCATCCTTTTCCAGCGCATGCTTGCCAACAAGCAGGAGCGCGGCGCGCGCATGATCGTGATCGATCCGCGCCGCACCAGCACCGCGGAGGATGCCGAGCTGTTCTTGGCCGTGAAGCCCGGCACCGACACCGTGCTGTTCTCGGGTCTGCTGGTGAATCTTGCCGACAACGGCGCACTCGACCGCGACTATATCGAAAATCACGCCACGGGCTTCGAGGAGGCGCTGGCGCGAGCGCGACAGATCGCGCCCAGCGTGGCGGCGACCGCGCTTGCGACCGGCCTGACGGAGGCCGAAGTCGCATCCTTCTTCAGGATGTTCCACGAGACCGAGCGCGTGGTCACGCTTTATTCGCAAGGCGTCAACCAGTCGGCGCAGGGCACCGACAAGGTCAACGCGATTCTCAATTGCCATCTCGCTACGGGACGCATCGGTAAGGTGGGCGCCTCGCCGTTCTCGCTAACCGGCCAGCCCAACGCCATGGGCGGCCGCGAGGTCGGCGGGCTAGCCAACCAGCTCGCCGCCCATATGGGTTTCACGCCGCCGGATGTCGACCGCGTGCGCCGGTTCTGGAAAGCGCAGCGCATCGCCACCCATGACGGGTTGAAGGCGGTGCAGATGTTCGAGGCGATCGCGCGAGGCGAGATCAAGGCGCTGTGGGTGATCGGCACCAATCCCGCGGTGTCGCTGCCCGATGCCGATCATGTACGCGCGGCGCTGAAGAGGCTCGAGCTGTTCGTGGTCTCGGAGAACGTCCGCAGCAACGATACCGTCAACGCCGGACCGCACGTGCTGCTGCCGGCGCTCGCCTGGGGCGAGAAATCCGGCACGGTGACCAATTCCGAGCGGCGCATCTCGCGCCAACGCGCGTTCCTGTCCGCACCGGGCGAGGCGCGGCCCGATTGGTGGATCTTGAGCGAGGTCGCCAAGCGCCTCGGCTTCGCCGACGCCTTCGACTACAAATCCGCCGCCGATGTATTCCGCGAGCACGCGGCGTTGTCCGCCTTTGAAAATAGCGGCAGCCGCGACTTCGACATCGGCGCACTGACTTCGCTGTCGGATGGTGAATTCGACGCGCTTGTGCCCGTGCAATGGCCGCTTCGCGAGGGTAGCGAACCGCAGCCGCGGTTCTTCGCCGGCGGCCAGTTCTACCTCGAGGACCGCAAGGCCCGTTTTGTTGCGCCCGAAGTGCCCGCGCTGCGCGCCGAGACCAGTGCTGGCAGGCCGCTGCGGCTCAACACCGGCCGCATCCGCGACCAATGGCACACCATGACGCGCAGCGGCCTGAGCCCACGGCTCGGTGCGCATCTGCCCGAACCGTTTGTCGAGATCCATCCCGACGATGCGGGCAAATACGGTCTGGTTGGTGACAGCTTTGCGCGCGTCGCCACGGACTACGGACAGTGCATCCTTAAGGTCGTGGTCAGCCAAGGTCAGCAGCGCGGCATGCTGTTCGCGCCGATCCACTGGAGCGAGGCGAATGCCTCGAGCGCGCGCGTCGGCGCGCTGGCCGCGCCTGTCACTGATCCTTATTCCGGACAACCCGAGAGCAAGGCGACGCCGGCCTCGATCGCGCCTTTTGAATACGTCTTCCGCGGCTTCATGCTATCGCGCAGGCAAATCGATCTGCCGCAAAATGCGTGGTGGGCGAGGGCGGCGATTGCCGGCGGCTATGCCTATCTGTTGGCCGACAATGCCGATCTTGCGCGCTGGCCCGAGTTCCTGCGCGCGACGCCCGGCCATGATGTTGCCGAGTGTGATGTTGCGGAGTACCGGGATTTTGGCGGTGGCGTCTACCGCGCCGCGACCTTTGCCGGCAACCGCATCGAGACCTGCCTGTTCGTTGGTCCCGGCCATGACGCCGGCGACTGGGAGGTGGTCAAGAGCCTGTTCGCGCTGGATGAACTCAGCGATGATCAGCGTCGCTTCCTGCTGTCCGGCCGCTCGAGCGAAGGCGTGGCGGGCTCCGGTCCGATCGTTTGTGCCTGCTTCGGCGTCGGTCGCGCCACCATTTGCGATGCGATCGCCTCTGGCGTTCGGAGTGCCGCCGATCTCGGCGCGAAGCTCAAGGCCGGCACCAATTGCGGCTCCTGCATTCCCGAACTGAAGCGGCTGATTGCAGAGGCGGAAGCCGCGCCGCGACCACTGGCGGCGGCGAATTAGCCTGTCGCGCGGCTCACGCCGCGGCGGCAACTTGCCAAGAGCATCAGGAACAGCGCTCGCTCGCTCTGATACCTGGCCTCGGGGCGCGATTTCTCCCGGCCCTGCATCACGATTCTGCCGGCGCGGTCGCGCAGGCACCAGTCCCAGCGCAGCCGCCGCCGGGTGATGACGGTCTCGAACAGGGGGCTTTCAAGCTGTGTCTGGATCGACATCGGTCAAAATACCCCGTCATCGGGCGGCACGGTCGAGCCAGCCTGGCACGGTGCCGAGAGGAATAGTCGCGGCGGGAATGGCAGGCAAACAAAATCCCGCATCGCTTCATAGCACGGCAGCAGCGCGACCCGGGTCGAGACGGCGGCGGTCCTGGCTGGCATTGGATTAGTCACCTCAAAGAACTTACGGGAACCAGATTATGTCGGGTTCCATGAACGGGACGTGATCGTAATCACAATTCGCCCTTGTCATTTGCGACGGCGATTCGTTGGGGAAAACCACCGCTGACAATCGCGGAGATCATCGTTGGCTCGTGCCCGCAACCCAGGATCGTTGCCACGCATCGCGGCGTTTGGCTCGACACGGGTGCGACGGCCGCACCGCAAGGGGGCGGCGCTACCGTCGCCTCCTTCTGGTCAGCTTCCGTTGAGCTTCAGTGCGCGTTGATGGCGATGCGCTTGACGTTATTCGCGCTGCTCGTTGCCTTTCCTCGGGCAGCCCGGCCAGCGGCCCAGCAAGGAGATTGTCAAGCCAGCGGAAGGCCAATCGACGCCGTGCAGCCAGTCCTCTATTGTGCCGCGCCTCAAGAGTGCAGGTAAACAAACAAGAATGATGTACCTGGAAGCCCCGCCCAAACTGATCGAGACCAAAATCTTTTCAGCGATGCCTGGCCATTTCCGCCGCAAGGGCGTCGCGACCGAATGGGCCGACGCCAACCGGCCGGGCCAGCCGACCGACTGCTTTATCGAGGGCCCGTCATTCGATGCAGAAGGCAATCTCTTTATCGTCGACATTCCGTTCGGCCGCATCTTCAGGATCAGCCCCGACGGCCAATGGTCGCTGGTCGCCGAATATGAGGGCTGGCCGAACGGGCTGAAGATCGCTCGCGATGGGCGCATTCTCGTTGCCGACTATCGGCGCGGCATCCTGGAGCTCGATGCCAAGGCGGGACGCTTGCGTCCGGTGCTTGCCTCGCGCAATTCGGAATCCTTCCGCGGCTGCAACGATCTGCATCTCGCCTCCAGCGGCGACATCTATTTCACCGATCAGGGCCAGACCGGCCTGCACGACCCGACCGGCCGCGTCTATCGGCTGACGCCGGGCGGTCGGCTCGACTGCCTGATCGACACCGGCGTTAGCCCGAACGGTCTCGTGCTCGATCCCAACGAGGCCGTGCTGTTCGTCGCCATGACGCGCGACAATGCGGTGTGGCGATTGCCCTTCATGAAGGACGGCGGCGTGTCCAAGGTGGGCCGCTTCTGCTCGCTGTTCGGGCCGAGCGGGCCCGACGGCATGACGATGGACGGCGCAGGGCGGCTGTTCGTCGCGCATGCGTCGCTCGGCCATGTCTTTGTGTTCGCACCGAACGGCGAATGCATCGCGCGCATCAAGTCCTGCGCCGGCACGACCTGCACCAATGTCGCGATCGGCGGCGCGAAGCGGGATCGCCTCTACATCACGGAATCGACCAGCGGCAGCGTGCTGGTCGCCGACATCAGCGTACTCGGCTAGTCATTGCGAGGAGCGAAGCGACGAAGCAATCCATGCTTCGGCAAGCCGATGGATGGATTGCTTCGCTTCGCTCGCAATGACGGCGCAGGTCTTGCGAGGTAATCGTGAAAACAAAGCAATTCGGCAAAGGCGGCCCTGATGTCTCGGTGATCGGGCAGGGCACCTGGTATCTCGACCGTGGCGACCGCAAGGGTGCCATGGCGGCGCTCCGCCACGGCATCGAGCTCGGCATGACCCATATCGACACCGCCGAAATGTATGGCGACGCCGAGCTTGTCATTGCGGACGCCATCGCAGACATCCGCGACGAGGTGTTTCTCGTTTCAAAAGTGCTGCCGAGCAACGCCTCGCGACGCGGCACCATCACTGCCTGCGAGCGCTCGCTGAAACGGCTGAAGACCGACCACCTCGATTGCTATCTGCTGCATTGGCGCGGATCCTATGCGCTGTCGGAGACGGTCGCCGCTTTCGAGGAGCTCAAGCGTGCCGGAAAGATCAGATCCTGGGGCGTCAGCAATTTTGACGCCGACGATCTCGACGAGCTTTTGAAAGTGGCGGGCGAAGGCAAGATCGCCTGCAATCAGGTGCTCTATCATCTCAAGGAGCGCGCGATCGAGCACGCGGTGATCCCGTGGTGCGCGCGGCATGGCGTGGCCGTCGTCGCCTATTCGCCGTTCGGCCACAATGATTTTCCGCCGCCTTCGAGCGCCGGCGGCAAGCTGCTCGCGAAGATCGCGGCTCGTTACAAAGCCACACCGCGCCAGGTGGCGCTCAGCTTCCTCGCCCGTGAAACTCCGGTGTTCCCGATTCCGAAAGCGGCGAGCGCGGAACACGCCGCGGAAAATGCCGCCGCGGGAGCTCTCGTGCTTGATGCAGCAGAGATAGAAGAGTTGGATGCCGCGTTTCCGCGCGGGGCAAAACCGCGCAGCCTGCCGATGCTGTGAATACACATCGCCCGCTCACACGCTTCTTAACAAAATGTTTCAATTTCCCGCGCCTGCGCGCCTTCAGCGCATATCCGCATCCCGCTATCGGGTGTTGCCGCCGCCGCGCAATTCGCGTCTTTTAGGGCTTCGCTTGATTCGGAAATTTCAGCCCGAGCTTTGTCGTGACCCCGCCGCCCGCCGCTGTCGCAAGGATCGACCGCGCTCCATTTCCGTTGCCCGAGAAGAACCCCGCTGTTGCCGCCAAGGTGGACGCAACGCCTCGGCCGTTGCTTGAAGCCAAGCCCGGGCTGCGCCGCGCGCCGGCGCGTGCCGACCGGCCCTTCAAGGGCATCGCGCTGATCCTGCTCTCCACGGTGTTCCTCGGCACCTCCGACGTTACAGCGAAATATCTTTCGGGGAGCCTGCCTTCGATCGAGATCGCCTGGCTACGCTTTCTGGTGTTCGCCATGATCATGGTACCGGCAATGGTGCCGGGCTCGCCGCTCTATGCGCTGCCGACGAGAAGCCTCGGCCTGCAATTGCTGCGCGGCGCCGCGCTGCTCGGCTCGTCGCTGCTCTTCATCACCGGCCTGCGCTATCTGCCGATCGCGGAAGCTTCCGCGACCGGCTTCGTCTCGCCGCTGTTCGTTACGGCGCTCTCGATCATCTTCCTGTCGGAAAAGGTCGGCGTGCGCCGCTGGCTTGCGACCGCGGCCGGCCTCGCCGGGGTGCTCATCATCCTGCGCCCGGGCACGTCAGCGTTTCATGTCGCAGCCTTCCTGCCGATCGTCTCGGCATTCTGCTGGGCCACGACGCTGATCATGACGCGCATGATGAGCGGCAAGGAGCACGCCATCACCGTCATGACCTATTCCTCGATTGCGGGGGGCGCGATCATGTCGGCGCTGGTGCCATTCGTCTGGGTGGCACCGAGCTGGCACGACATCCTGTTCGGCCTCCTGATCGGGGTGGCCTCGACCGCGGGGCAGTGGATCGTGGTGCTTGCCTTCCGCTACGCCGATGCCTCGGTGCTGGCGCCGTTCTCCTATACCCAGCTCGTCTGGGTCTCGAGCCTCGGCTTCCTGGTCTTTGGAGAGGTCCCCGACGTCTGGACCGTGGTCGGCGCGGCTTTCATCGTCGGCAGTGGCCTCTACACCGCCCATCGCGAGCGTGTCCGGCGCTCGCAGCTTCTGGCACTGGAAGGCGAAGCCAGCCCAAACGCTTGAAAGACAAGCGTATTCCTTCGCTCACAACGGCGGAAAACAGACAACTCAGGGTGCGGCTCCAAAGCCACAACCCGCCCCGAAATGGAACCTCGGCCGGCGCGGTTCCGTGACTCCAACCCCTCAGTTTGCGAAGTTGCGCCCGCGGACCCGCCCCATCCCTCAACGTGGGCGGCTGCACAGGGGTTGGGCGTGGACATTCATCTGCCATCGCGGATGCGGGGCTGGTTCAGCCGGAGCGTGGTGGCGCTTTGGTCCGGTACCATATCGCTGTTGCCGGTCGC
>Ga0070730_10000258_pt1 | contig 67222 bp, 62 predicted proteins | sample Coa_R1_3_FD_66447 | JGI IMG/M metagenome (GOLD analysis project Ga0070730, IMG submission 66447) | Surface soil microbial communities from Centralia Pennsylvania, which are recovering from an underground coalmine fire - Coalmine... | ecosystem: Environmental > Terrestrial > Soil > Unclassified ... | reverse complement strand
GCTGGACCTGTTCCCGCGAAGCCGCATGCTCCGCCCCGCCCAGAATCACCGCCAGGCACGCAAACGCAACCGTAAATAGGGCCAGCCGTCGCACGAGTGCATTCTTTCGTCCTCCCCCGTGCGTGCGAATGGTACTCGCGGCTATTTATCGTACAGGTGCAGTTGTCATAGCGTCCACCGTCCTTCGACCAGCTCGGTACGGCTCGCACTTTTCTTCATATTTTTCTAGCCGGGGCCGCCATAATCTCGGTCAAAGCCCGCCGCGTTTGGGACGCGAGATAGGAATGCCCATTACGTTATATTACGCATTGATTTTAAAGGCTTTAACGGCGATCTCGCGCAACGCGGAGAAAATTCAGTTAAGCGCTTAGAAAGCACTTGATTAGCTAAACTGGGCGCGGTATGCTATGCAAATCGGAGGGATCACTATGACTAGGAAAAATGACGTAAATAAGTTTCTAGCGCCTCGATACAAGGCATTGGAACTTGCCGAGGCTGCCTTAGCTAACCCTGAAGCACTCGCCATCCTCCAAGAGTACTTCGAAGCTAAAGCGCAACACAACGCGACGTTGCCAGCAGTTCAAGCGAAAAGCGAACAAAATGGAAAGAAGGGTTTTTTTGCTAAGAATATCCGCTCTACATGCGAAGCATTTGGCTCACAGGAATTTACAGTAAAGGATGTAATCTCTGCCTACGAAAGCCGAGGCTATATCTTCAACGCGGCAGACAAAATAATCGCAGCAAATACAGTGCTTCGTCGGTTTGTTCAAAAGAAAATCCTGCTTTTGATTTACAAGGGTGGCGGTCAACAGCCCTCGCGCTATAAATACAACCACATTCAACGATTCCCAAGGGAGAAAGGAAATGGTGCTACGGATGAAAAGAATACCGTGGGCTCTGAGTTGCGTCTGCACTGACCCGCGCTCAGAGTTCAAAAAGTAAAACGCACTCTGGAAGTACCTTCGCGAGGTGCCCAGAGTGCGCCGTGGTGTGGTGCTGACCCGTCCGATAACGGCTTGCGACGGCATCGGATTTAGTAACAACCGAACGGCGGATGCGTGCCAGAGCGGTTTATCGGGCCTGACTTACAATCTGTGCAACGTGCTACCAACACGTTCGGGGGTTCGAATCCCCCCGCATCCGCCATAATATCACGACGAAAAGACGAAAGTGCAAAAAGACAAGTTCGACGCTACATCATTAGCAGTGAAATGCAATCCGCGTCCGCCATTCGAATCCCTCACCCTCAGTACAGCTTTTCCTGCCCTCACGTTCCGCTGCACTTCTTTCCCCTTGCGCTCCCTCCATTTCCCGCCCAAACTTTTACGTGAAAGACGCGGCGCAATCCAAATTCGCCGCAACTTAAAATTCTTTCTCGGGTGAGGCGATTCGCGCGGTTGTTTCCGTGCCGGTCGGGAGGGTCCTTATCTTCATAAGGAGATCTCCATGTCCGTTCGTACCCAGGTTCCATCTATTCCGTCATCCGATTCCGCCGAATCGGAATCGCAAATCGCAAACAACCGGCGCCCACCTCGCTGCACCTTCTCTACTTCCGACAATCGTCGCTGCACCATGTTTCGCCACGACTCTCATCCCTCCTTCTGCCTCTTCCACGCGCGCCAGGAACGCATCCTCCTCGAAGCCGAAGCGAAGCATCGGGCAGTCGCCTCCGTCTCCGCCGAATTCCACGCCGGCTCCAATGACAACCGCGCTCTGTCGCGTCTACTCTTTCTCCTCATCGAAGGCCGCATTTCCAGCAAGAACGCTGCAAGGCTCGCCCAGTTGGCAGCGGAGCGCTAATCCGTGTCAATCCAGGTCCGAAATCTCGACAATCGACACAGAGCACCCTCCCTTCGCCAGTCTTCGACGCCTAAACCCTCTATAATCTGCAGTTACAAAATGGTAGGGGGGGTGTATGCACCCCCCTTCGACCGCCTGTTTGCTCCCCACCCTTCACTCGCCTCTCGCCACTTTCCTTCCGCGTGTGTCACAATGCCTTTATGGCCCCTGAGATTCGCAACATCCAGCGCCACGTTCTTCCCAACGGTCTCGTTGTCATCACCGAGCCGATGTCCCACGTCCGTTCCGTTTCCGTCGGCGTCTGGATTCGCAACGGCTCACGCCGCGAAATCCCCCCGGAAAACGGTCTCGCTCATTTCATCGAACACATGGTCTTCAAGGGCACGAAGAGGCGCTCCGCCGAAGCCATCGCCCGCGAAATGGATTCCATCGGCGGCATGCTCGACGCCTTCACCTCAAAAGAACAAATCTGTTTCAACGCCAAAGTTCTCGACCAGAATCTTCCCATCGCCTTCGACATCATCAGCGATCTCTGCCTCCATCCGCGCTTCGATTCCGCGGACGTCAAAAACGAACAGCAGGTTGTCCTCGAAGAAATCAAAATGGACATGGACAATCCCGAATATCTCCTCCACGAAACCTTTACCCGCGGCTTCTGGCCCGAACATCCCCTCGGCCGTCCGATTCTCGGCACGCCTGAAACCGTCGAAAAATTTTCCCCGAAAGTTTTGCGCAATCGCTTCGAGGAATGGTTCGCGCCCGATCACCTTCTCGTCACCGCCGCCGGCAACGTCACCCACGACCAGGTCACCGATCTCGTCGAACAACAGTTCGGTCATCTCAAGCCCAGCGGCGGTCTCGAAGATCACGTTGCGCCGGAAACCAGCGCGCCCATTCAAGTCGACCGCAAACCCGATCTCAAACAGGTTCACCTCTGTCTCGGCGTTCCTTCGCTTCCCATCGCGCACGACCGCCGCTTCGTCGTCGCCGTTCTCAACAATCTTCTTGGCGGCGGCATGTCTTCGCGTCTTTTCCAGAATATTCGCGAAAAGCGCGGCCTCGCCTACGCCGTCTTCAGCGAAGTCACTCCATACTCCGACGCCGGCATGTTCACCGTCTACGCCGGCTGCGCCAAGGAAACCATCGGCCAGGTCGTCGATCTCACCGTCGCCGAATTTCGCGCCCTCAAGGAATCCCTTGTCGCCGAAGAAGAACTCCTTCGCGCCAAAAATCACCTCAAGGGTTCGCTCATGCTTTCCCTCGAATCCACCAGCTCCCGCATGTCCAATCTCGCTCGCCAGGAACTCTATTTCGGCCGTTTCTTCACCCTCGACGAAATTCTCGCCTCCATCGAATCCGTCACCCGCGAAGACGTCCAGTCCCTCGCCCAGGAATTTTTCCGTCCCGAACAGATTTCCGCCACCGTCCTCGGCCCCCTCAACGGCTTCTCCCTCGACCGCGACCGCTTGTCTTGCTGACGACTCGCTTGTTGACGCTCTAACTTCGCTCTGCCATCATTCTGAAATTAGTTTTTCCGTTTCTCGGGGGATTTCAATCGGCCTTCGCGTTTCCATTCTGGCCTCCGGCAGCTCCGGCAACATCACGTTGCTCGAGACCGGGCGCACCCGGCTCCTCGTGGACGCCGGCCTCGGCAAACGCGAAACCCTCGCCCGCCTCGCCGCCGTCGAACGGTCCGTCGACCACCTCGACGGCATTCTCATCACTCACGAACATTCCGACCACTGCAGCGGCCTCCCGCAAATGCTCGGCCTCTGGAAAGCTCCTCTCTACGTCACCGAGCCCACGCTCGACGCCATGAACAAAACTTTGCCGGACACTTTTGGCAAACGATTGAATGCCGTTGAGAAAATTCAAGCGGGCCAAAAATTCACGATCGGCGATATCGACGTCCATGCCTTCGCGATTCCGCACGACGCCGCCGATCCCATCGGATTCACGTTCAAGGCCTGCGGCGCGAAGTTCGCCCTCGTTACCGATTTGGGTTATTTGCCGGAACTCGTGAAAGTCCATCTCCGCGACGCCGATTGTCTCGTCCTCGAATCCAATCACGATCTCGACATGTTGAAGGTCGGTCCGTATCCGTGGGTCGTGAAGCAGCGCGTCCTCTCCCGCACCGGCCACCTCTCCAATTTGGCCGTCAGCGAATATCTTTCCGATCCGGAAGGATTTGACGCCCGCGCGCGCTACCTCATCCTCGCGCACATTTCCCAGGAAAATAATCATCCGGAAGTCGTGCGGCTCTCCGCGGAACAAGCGCTCGAAAAGCGCCCCGCCGAGTGCGCCTTCCGCGGCGAACTCCTGCTCGCGTCGCAAGACGCTCCGCTGCGGCCGCTTGAACTTTAGTTTTTATCGGGAGAGTATTTTTTCAAAAAAATCCAGCGCGCGCGGATCGTTCGATTGTCCCAGCCAGAACATCGCTTGCTTCCGCACTTCCGGATTCTTGTTGTTCTGCGCCACTTGAATCAATTTCGCAACGCCTTCGCCTTCCGGCATCTGCGTCAGCGCAAACACCGCCTTCTTTTTTACTTCGGTGTCCGGATCGTTCTCGATCGCGCCGGCAATCGCGCCAGCCGCTTTTTGCCCGGCCTTCTGCGCCAGCCAGAAAAGCGCCTGCCCGCGTACGTGCGTGCTCTCGTCTTCCCGCGCCATGCGAATCATCTCGTCGATGGCGCCGGGCTCCCGGTTCAGCGAAAGCGCAAACGCAATCTGCGCGCGCACTTCGGCGCTCTTTTCGGATTTCGCGAGCAGCTTCAGCGTCTGGAATCCGGATGCGCCGCGCGCTTCGCCGAGCCAGAAAACGGTTTGTTTGCGCAGCGATTCGGGCTGGGAAGACGCGACGAAGGAATTCATCGCCTTGTCCGCGCTTGCGTCGGCGTGCATGGCGATGGCGGCGAGCGCGCCTTGCGGCACGCGCTCCCCGCGTGCGTCGCGAAGGTCTTGTTCAGTTACCAATGAAGTAAGGTATGCAATGCTACTTGGCGGGTTCACGCCGGTGAGGAAGGTGAAATGCAAATTGCCGGCGTCGATTTTGCAGCCTTCGGAGACGATGCGAATCCGCGAGAGTTTTCCTTCGGCGGCGCGGTAGAGGACGAAAATGTTGCGCGGGCCTTCGAGTTTTGTTTCACGCGAGCCGGAAGTGAAATTTTCTCCGTGCTTGTTGTCTTCAAGGTGGCAGGGGCCGCAATCGCGGTAGCCGTTCGAATCGCCGTTGCCGCCGCAGCAGATTGTTTTTTCGCCGTCGATGGCGGGAACGGCGTAACCGAGCCATTCGGGCGACGTGGAAGATTTGGCCCAGCCGTCGAGTTCGGCGGAGAGATCGCCGGAAAGCGCGCGTGTTGCGACTTTTGCGTTTTCGAACGAAGGAATGCCTTCCGATTGCCGCGGGTTTTGCGCGGATTGCGAATGGCGGAGTTCGGCGCCGAGCGCGACGAAAGTGGATTCGCCGCGGGCGTGGCGGGAAAGGAGGAAGAAGAGTCCGGTTGCAATCATGGCGAGGGAGAGAAACTTGCGGGGCAAATCGTTTTGCATTTTCATGACGTTTCTCCTTTGCGCGAAAATTACTTTTCCAGAATTTCCATGAGGTAGTCGTTGCCTTCCTTGGAGCCCATGAGAGAAAGTTTTTGCACGGCTTCTTTTTTCAGCGAGGGGTCTTTCTCGGATTTGGCGATGGCGACGAGCGCTTTGGCGTTGCCGGAGATGAAGTAAGCGTTGAGAACTTCATCCTTGAGGCCGCGATCGGTTTCTTTTGCGTAGACGGATTGCAGAAGATCGCTGTGTCCCATGAGGCCGAGGTTGCGAATGGCCGTGCGGCGAAGTTCGACGTCCTTCTCGTTGAGCGCGGCCTGCTCCATGCGCGTTGAATCGCCGGAGAGGAAAAATGCCTGGAGAATCTCGCGCTTCAGGTCCGTGGACGTTTCCGCTTTATACAGCTGATCGAGCTCGGAAGTGCCGCCGGTGAGACCGAGAGTGCGAATGGCTTCACGGCGAAGGGATTCATTTTTTTCGTTTTTCGCCGCGGCGAAAAGGCTGGCCTTATCGCCGGAGAGCAAATAGCTTTTAATGACCTGACGGCGCACGGATTCGTCGCTGCTGGAGGAATAGACGTCCGCGAGCAGCTTGTGGGATTTGTCTCCACCGAACATGCTGAGGTATTCGATGGCTTTGCGTTGCAGTTCCGGATTCGACTGTCCACGGGCGATATTGGCCAAAATGTCCAATGCCTCTGGCCGGCCGCTCTGCGCCAGAATAAAGAGGAGTTTCGCTTTGTCTTTCACCGGCGCGGGGCCATTCAGTTTTTTCCCGATCAAGGGAATGGCGCGGTCGGGCGAACTGTTCATCAAGCCCTGCAGGGCGAGGTTGTAGAGTTCCGCGTCGCCGTGTTCTTCCGGTTTGACGGCTCCGCCAACGGACTGGCGGACTTCGATTTCGAGGGCTTCGGCGTCTTTCTTCCAGCGGGATTGCGGATACTTTGCCTTGACATCGGCGATGGTGGCGAGCGCGGCGGATTTTTTGCCGAGGCGATTTTCGGCGTAGGCCTTCCAGTAGAGGGCGGCATCGGTCTGCGGACCATTCAGGCTGGCCAGTTCGGTGAATTTATCGAGCGCTTTTTCGTAATGATCGTCGTCGAGGGCTTCGCGGCCGTCGTCGTAGAGTTCCTGCTGACGGTCGAGTTTTTCCTGTTCGCGTTCGCGCGCTTCCTGCTGGCGCTCGCGCTTTTCGTCCTGCCGTTCCTGTTCGCGCTCGCGGCGTTCCTGTTCTTTTTCCTGCTGTTGTTCGCGGGCTTCGTCGGCCTTCTCCTGTGCCTCGGCGGATTGTGCGTCCGCTTCTGGCGCCTGGAAATGCGCGGAGCGAGCGCCGGCGGACGAAGGGAGAATCAACAGGCTGAGGGTGAGACCTGCGATCAAGGTGCGTTTGAAAAGCTTCGATACTCGCGGATAGACCTCGGTACTTTTGAAGTTGGCGCAGCCAAGAGCGGCTACGCTACCGGAATCGAATGAGTGAGAGATGATCATGCTCTGTTACCTTCCTTACTTTTTGTCTGGGAAATGTTTGGCCGCGGGGATGCCGGCGTTTTTGGATTTTTCTGTTGCGGTTGTTGCGCAGGCTGCTTTGCGGGATTGGAGCGGTCCCGCAAGCCCTGCTGGACCACGCGAACTTTGAAAAGAATGCCGCGCGACTCGAGCTTTTTTTGCATGGCGTCAAAACGAGCTTGCGTGACCTGCTCGGGACTGTTGGCGACGTCGAGGAGGACGCGTTCGAGTTCGTCGAGTGTGCTGGCCATCGCCTGGTCGCCTTCCTGGAGAGCGGTTTGCCGGTAGAGCCGGTTTTCTTCGAGCAAATCTTCGGCACGGCGCTGCTCGGTTGAGATATTGACGAGTTTTCCCGAGGCGGAGTTAGGCTGCGCGTGGGAAAGTTCGACGAGAAACATTTCGGATTTGTTCAAATGATTGCCGACGGCGACGACGAGAACGCGTTCGCGAACTTTGGCGGTGTCGGCGGATTCGAAGGGCGGAAGCGGTTTTGACCATCGACCGGCGACGTACGCCGCGACGATGATGGCGGCGAGCGCGCCGACGGCGACGAGGCGGCGCGGAGCAAATAAATTCGCCCACCAACGAGGCTGCTTTTCCGGCAAGCGCGGAGAGATGGCGGCCCAAACGCGCTGGCCGTAATTTTCGCCGGGATCGGGAACGGGCAGGGAATCCATGGCGGCGAAGACGGCTTCGATTTTTTCGAGGGCGGCGCGGCATTCGGCGCAGTCATTGAGATGTACGGATAGGTCGCGCCAATCGGGAGATTGGCGTTCCCGGGAGTCGTGATATGCGATCAATTCTTGTTCCTTCGGGTGCGTCATTTTGCTATTCCATCCCCATGGCTTTGGCCGATTGGCGGCCTTCGGCGAACGGCTCGAGCGCTGTGCGCAGCTTTTGCACGGCGCGGAAAACGGTGTTTTTTGCGGCGGTGGTGCTGGATTTGAGGACCGTGGCGATTTCTTCGATGCCGCAACCGTCCCAGTGGCGCATGACGATGGCGGTGCGTTCGGCAGGGGTAAGTTCCTTGAGCGCTTGTTGCATGCGAAGGGCGAGCTGGCTGCTGCCGGCGAGCCGTTCGGGCGAGGGAGCGGAATCTTTGATCTGCGCGAGCGGATCGATTTCGGCGCCTTCTTCGGATTCGCGAGAAGGAGGTTCGCGGCGGGCGTCTTCGACTTTGCGCTGGCGAAGGCGATCGATGGCGTAGTTTGCGGCGATGCGATAGACCCAGGTGCCGAAATTGGCTTGCCCCGCGAACTGTTTGAGTTTTTGATAGGCGCGCAAAAATGCCTCCTGAACGATTTCCTCCGCGTCGTGAGAATTGCCGGCCATGCGATAAGCGAGGCGATAGACGTTGCGGCTGTGACGCTCGACGAGAATGCGATAGGCGTCGCGATCGCCGGCGAGGGTGCGCTCGACCGCGACTGCGTCGGGGACTAGGGCAGAGTCGACGCTAGCGTTCATCTGAGACATTAGACAGGATTTGGCCTTTGCGGTTAGGAGGCATCCGGCTTATTCAAGCAAAGATACACTGGAAATAAGTGACGTAAAACCAGCAAGATAGCGGTGTAGGTCTGCGATGGGAATTCGCGCGAGTCGCTGTGCAAGGGGAGGATGGGCATGTCCGTTGCATGGTACATCGTCTTGGAAAAACGAATTGCGGTTTTCGATGCTTTTGTGAATGGCAAAGCACTCGCTAGGGCTGCTGAGAAATTGGACTACGTTGCCAAACAACACTCTGTGCGTCCGCTCATGAGTTTCTTCAGTTCGTCTCGCGAGCAGTTGTTGGCGTTTACAGGCAGCGAGGGTGTCGAAACCGGCACCGAGATCGCGGAGACTTGGTTTGTCGCCGAGGAAGGACTACAGACGGTAAATCTTCTGCTGGAGAAGATGGAAGGGGATTCCGCTGGCGAAGCTGTGCGAAAAGATCTTCTGGATTTTCGAAGGGTTTTGGAAACTGCGAAACAGCACGGAGCGCGATGGCATTTAGCAATCGATTTTTGAGAATGTTGGAATTTCCTGGTCCCGGTACCACTGCCTTCGGTGTTGCACCGCAAAAGCTGCGTCGAGCCGCCGCACTCAAAATAAGTTTACGGCGCATTGTCAGCGCGCGAGGTTGGGAGTAGTCTCTGGTCAAGAAATGGGATGCGTTGGCGATTGTGATGTAAGTGCGCCCACCTCGGAGGGTGGCCGCTACAACGTGAGCCGGGATGGGGAAGACGGAGACGCACGCTGAAGCGTACGCTACACGCAGCGGATTAGGAGATGTCCCGTGGCACTTTCCAACAAGGCGCTGGTGAAGAAATTTTATGAGGAAGTTTGGAACGAGCGGAAGATGAAAGTCGTGGATGCGTTTTTGTCGCCGAGCCATGCGCTGGTGGATCCGAATGCGGCGGATTCGTTGACGGGGCCGGAAGCGTACAAGGCGGTGGTGAGCCGGTTCATGCGGGCGTTTTCGAATTTGAAATTTGAAGTGCAGGACATGGTTTGCGAGAACGACAAAGTGGTGGCGTCGTGGGTGATTTCGGGAGTGCATACGGGGGAGTACAACGGGCTGGAGCCGACGAATAAGAAGATTTCGGTGGAAGGGATTTCGATTCATCAGATTGCGAATGGAAAAATTATGGATACGTACAGCGTGTGGGACACGCTGGGATTGTTGAAGAAAGTGGGCGGAGTGGTGACGGTGCGGAAGGCGACGGTGGCGGGAAAGGCGCGGGGGAACTAGATAGACCGGTCGGTCAAACACGAGGGTCAGTTTGAATTTTCGACTTAGTTTGTCACGAGCAAGAAAATTCAAACTGACCGACCCAGGAAGGTGGCAGGAAGGCGCGAGGGAGCAGGAGAATTTCGCAGATCAGATGGCATGGCGTTCAAGACTTTCTTCAGGGGCTAAAAAGCCCCTTGCTAGCTTGCGTTTACGTTGTGGCTAAAGCCCCGACCTCCTAAAAGAGCGAATATGCGGCGCCGCTGAGGAGCGTACATGCGGACGCGCTGCGGCGAAATGCCGTATGATTAGAAGAGATTTGCGAATGCGGCGGTCTGTTTGAATTTTGATCTTGTTGTGTCACGAACAAAGAAAATTCAAACTGCCCCGCTGCCGCAGAGGAGAGCGAGTTGATTTCACGGTATACGCGCGAGGAGATGGGGCGGGTGTGGAGTGACGCGAACAAGTATGCGCGCTGGCTGGACGTGGAGCTGGCGGCGACGGAAACGCTGGCGGAAGCGGGACAAGTGCCGCGCGAGGCGGCGGCGACGATTCGCGCGAAGGCGAAAGTGGATGCGGCGCGAGTGAATGAGATTGAAGCGCGCGTGAAGCACGACGTGATTGCGTTCACGATGGCGGTGGGCGAATCGATTGGGGATGCGGAGACGGCGCGGTGGCTGCACTACGGAATGACGTCGAACGACGTGGTGGATACGGCGCAATCGCTGCTGGTGCGCGATGCTTCGCGATTGATTGAAGCGGCGCTGGCGAAATTTTCCGGCGTGCTGGAGAAACGGGCGCAGGAGTTCCGGCATACACCGCAGATTGGGCGGACGCATGGCGTGCATGCGGAGCCGATTACGTTTGGGCTGAAGATGGCGAATTGGTACGCGGAGAATCAGCGGAACATTGAAAGATTTGAAGATGCGGCGGCACAGATGCGCGTGGGAAAGATTTCGGGCGCGGTGGGGAATGCGTCGCACCTGGGGCCGGAGATTGAAGAGCGAATTTGCCAGCGGCTGGGACTGGATGTGGCGCCGGTGGCGTCGCAAGTGATTCAACGGGACCGGCATGCGCATTATGTGAGCACGCTGGCGCTGATTGCGGCGACGCTGGAAAAAATTGCGCTGGAGATACGGCACTTGCAGCGGACGGAAGTGCGCGAAGCGGAAGAGCCGTTTGGCGGGGAGCAGCGAGGAAGTTCAGCGATGCCGCACAAGCGGAATCCGGTGACGTGCGAGCAGATTTGCGGGCTGGCGCGGCTGGTGCGGTCGAACACGATTGCGGCGTTTGAAAATATTGCGTTGTGGCACGAGCGGGATATTTCGCACAGTTCGGTGGAGCGGGTGATTTTGCCGGACTCGACGATTCTGGTGGACTACATGCTGGCGAAGATGACCGCGATTGTGGCGGAGATGCGGGTGTTTCCGGAGCGGATGAAGAAGAATCTGGATGCGACGCAGGGGCTGGTGTTTTCCGGGCAATTGCTGCAGGACCTGGTGGAAAAGGGAATGCCGCGGGACGAGGCTTATAAGACGGTGCAGGAAAATGCGATGGCGGCTTGGGAAAGCGATACGAGTTTTCGGGAACGCGTGGGACGCGATGCGCGGATTACGAAATATCTGGATGGGAAGGCGCTGGAGCATACGTTTGAATTGAAGAGGCAGCTGCGGTTTGTGGATGCGATTTTTGCGCGGGTGTTTGGGGAGAAGAGGGCGGCGAAGAAGGCGTGAAGAAGAAGAAAGAAGATTTGCCACAGAGGCACAGAGAGCACGGAGAAAAGACGGAAAGAAAAACGGTTTAACGCAGAGTTCACTGAGGGCGGAGCACAGAGGACGCCGAGAAAAACACGAAGACAAGGAAAACTGGAACCAGAAGTACGGAGTTGGAAACAGGAAAAGGAAATAAGAAACAAGAAGCGCCCCGAGGTGAATCGGGGCGCTTTTGTTTTTGCCTCTTCTGAATTCGGCTGGGACTGAATTCAGCTGCGGAGGCGGAAAATTGGTTGCCGAGAGGGCCGACTCAGAAGTCGGCCCCTACAAAAAACGGCCAAGGCGGAAAGAGAAAGTTTTAAGTTTTAAGTAAAAACAAAAACTGACGAATAGCTCCTTTTTAGAGGCCTTGGTTCCGGTTGACACCGTGTGGCCCGCTTCGGAAAGCGGGCCCTACAACTGCAAAAGCGAAACAAAAACCGAGAGAAACGTGGCGGCGTAATGTCGCCTTTCGAATGATGCTGGCACTGTGCGACCGCAAGCATCATCCGACTGCAAGTACCGGATGGCGGCGCTGTTTCTGCGAAAAGCAAATTCAAAAGAACGGGTCCAAAGCCCCGCCATTACAAAAGCGAAAAGCAAACCGAAAAAGAACGGGTCTGAAGACCCTCCACTACAAAACTCGAGACGACAACCAGCCGAGAGCCACGTTTGCCGAAGCGGAAGCTACTCGACGCGCTGAACGTAGCGGGCTTCGGAAGTGTCGACGCGGATTCTATCACCTTCGTTGACGAAAGGTGGAACGTTTACGACGAGGCCGGTTTCGAGCGTGGCGGGCTTCATGACGGCGCTGGCGGTGGCTTTCTGAAGGGTGGGTTCGGTCTGGACGACTTTGAGGTCCATGGTGTCGGGAAGATCGACGCCGATGGCTTTTTCCTCGAAGAATTCGATTTTGACGATGGTGTTGGGGACGAGGTAGTAGACGGTTTCGCCGAGCTCGGCGGCGGTCATTTGCATCTGCTCGTAGTCTTTGGTGTTCATGAAGTGATATTCGTCGCCCTCGTGATAGAGGTATTCGAATTCGATTTCGTCGAGGATGGCGCGTTCGACGAATTCTTCGGCGCGGAAACGATAATCGATCATGGTGCCGGTGCGGAGGCTTTTGAGGCGGGTTTGCATGGAGCCGCGCTTGTTGCCCGGAGTGCGATGGTCGGTGCTGAAGACGGTGTAGAGTTCTTTTTCGTGATTGATGACCATGCCGGGGCGTAGTTGTGTTGCTTTCAGGTTGCTCATAATCGAAGGAATGCTCTCTGGTTGATTTCGGAAATTCCGGCAGCTGCGGGAAGCGCGGAATCACTCGAGGCGCACGGGACGGAAAAACGAGTCCAGTGCGAATAAACAGTATAAAGGCGGGGATTCGAGATGGTCAATGGAGGCGACGCGATGAAGGCGGGAGGCGGTTTGAATTTTGACCGTTTGTGTCACGATGCGAAAAATTCAAACCGCCCGCCGCCTTAAGCCAGCGAAATATGCCGTGAAGGGACGGTTAGAAGGATCCGCGCTGTGTTGTGGCGGGCATGCCGGAGTAATGGACGTGGGCGAGACGCCAGGCGCCGTCGCGTTTGAAATAGACCTGAGTTTCGCGGCCGTGTGTGGCGAGCGGCGAACCGTCTTTGCGGAATTTTGCGGCGAAATCCCAGTAAAACTCGGCGACGGCGGAATCGCCGGAAACGTCGACGGTGATGTCGTGGGCGGTGAGCTGGCGTTCGGAGAACATTTGGCCGAAAAGTTTTTCGTAGATGTTCTGTTTGATCTGCGCAAAGCCGCGTTCGTGGCCGAGGGGATGAATAAAAGTTGCGGAAGGGGAGTCAAGCCAGACTTCGGCGGCGAGGGTGGTGTCGCACGTATCGATGGAGTGGGTGTACTGGGCGACGAGCGATTTGATCTGGCCGGCGTCGGATGCGGAGGAGGCAGAGCGCGCGGCGGCTTCGGCCATGATTTTTTCGATGGCGTCGGGATCGCGAGGGAGTTTCTCGCTGAGGAATTTTGCGCCGGATTCGGTGATGAGGAAATCGTCTTCGATGCGGACGCCGAGATTTTCTTCGGGAATGTAGATGCCGGGTTCGATGGTGACGACCATGCCGGGCGCGAGCGGTTTGCAGGGTGCGCCGGGGTCGTGGACGTCGAGGCCGATGCCGTGGCCGAGGCCGTGAATGAAATACTGGCCGAGCGGCTTGCCGTGAAGATCTTTTCCGTGCGAATTGATGTAGTTGTAGGCGATGTTGAAGAGGCTGTCTTTTTCGTCGCGGCAAAAAGTGGCGCCGGGCTTGAGGGCGGCGATGGCGGCGTTCTGTGCGCCGAGGACGATCGCGTAAATTTCGCGCTGGCGCGGGGTGAATTTGCCGTTGGCGGGAATGGTGCGGGTGATGTCGGCGGAATAGCCGGAGAATTGAGCGCCGACGTCCATTACGACGATGTCGCCATCCTGAATTTTGCGGTCGAGCCGATCGTAATGGAGAGAGGTGGAATTAGGGCCGGCGCCGACGATGGGCGCGTACCCTTCGGATTCGGAGCCACCCATGGCGTGGACTTCGACCATTTTTGCGCCGACCTGATATTCGAACAGACCGGGACGCATCATTTTCATGGCGGCGAGGTGGGCGTCGAGCGAGAGGTCGATGGCTTTCTGGAGGAAGGCGATTTCGCCGGGGGACTTGATTTGGCGTTCGGCTTCGATTTGGGGGCGGATGTCTTTTAGTTTTGTTTGGGGAGCGGCGAGGGCGAGCCAGTCGGTGACGGCTTTTTCGTGCGGGAAGCCGCCGAGTTCCTTGCGATAGGGAAGGATTGTGTAAAAAACGGGGTAAGGCTTGACGAGATTTTCGACGACGGCGCGCATGTCGGAAAAGGGCTTGACGGCGGCGAAGCCGGTGACGGCGCAAATGTCGGGATCGGTGGGAGATTTACGGACGCCATTCCATTTCTCTTCGGCGGGATTCTTGGGGGGAAGAAAAAGAATTTCGTTCGGACCATCGGCGGAGGAATTGTTTTTGGCGGGGAGGATGATGAGGCCGGCGCCTTCTTCATTGTGGCCGGTGAGATAGTAGAAATCGTATTCCTGGGAAAAAATGGTGGTTTGTGCGACTTCTTCGCGGCCGGTGAAGCCCCAGAGGATGATGGGGCCGTCAACCTGGGCGGCGAGGGCGGCGCGGCGGGCGGAGTAGACGGCGTTGGGTTCGCGGTCGCGGCGCTGCTGGGCGGCGGTAAAAGATGCGGAAGCGAGGAGCACGGCAAGCGCAAGGACTGCACGGATACGACGCGAACGAATCATTCCATCACCTCACTGTGCAAAAATCAGCGACAACGTGAACACTGGATTGTAACCGAAATTGAGCGGGGACCGAAGCGGGCGGAGAGTGCGGGGAGCGGGTCAGTTTGAATTTTGGACCGATTGCGACACGAAAAAGAAAATTCAAACTGACCCACGACCGAGAGCGGCATTGACGGTGGAAGGCGGTGAGAATAGGCTCGAAGCCTCTCCCGGGAATTGCCGAAAGCAACGAGGTGCGAAGATGCGCAGAGCGATGGCTACGTTTGTCGCCGTGCTGGTGTGCGGTTGGGCAGCGCGAGGGCAAGAACGGCATCACCATGAACTGAGTGAAGAAGAAGTGGGGTCGGTGCATTTTGCGACGACGTGCGGTGCGGGGATGAACGAGGCGGCGAAGGCGGAGTTTGACGGCAAGTTCAATAAGGCGGTGGCGCTGCTCCATTCGTTTCAATATGAGGATACGCGGGCGGCGTTCGAACGGATTGCGAGCGAGAATCGGCGATGCGCGATGGCGGAGTGGGGCATTGCGATGTCGCATTACCACGGATTGTGGAGGAGCGGAAACGCGGCGGCGGGGCGAGCGGCGATTCAGAAGGCGCGGGAGATTGCGAAGGAGAATGTGGCAACTTCGGAGCGGGAGAAGGGTTACATCGAAGCGTTGGCGGCGGCGTACTCGGATGAGAAGGCAGATTACGGAGCGCGGGGCGCGGCGTTCGAAAAAAAGATGGGCGAATTGGCGGCGGCGAATCCGGCGGATACCGAGGCGCAGATTTTTCACGCGCTGTCGCTGAAGTTTGCCGCGTCGCCCGTGGACAAGACGTTTTCGAACGAGAAGAAGTGCGGGGAGATACTGGAGCCGATCTTCAAGGAGCAGCCGCACCATCCGGGCGTGGCGCACTACATTATTCATTGCTACGACAATCCGGTGCTGGCGCAGGACGGGCTGGGAGCGGCGAGGATGTACGCGAAGATTGCGCCGGCCTCCGCGCATGCGAACCACATGCCATCGCATATTTTTACGAGAGTGGGTTCGTGGGACGAATCGATCGCGTCGAATTTGAGGTCGGCGGAGATTGCGGCGGCGCAAGAAAAAGATTCCAAGAACGGCGAGGCACGGGATCAAAGACTGCACGCGATGGATTATCTGGAATATGCGTATTTGCAAGAAGGAGAAGTGAAAAAGGCAAAAGCGATTCTGGAAGAAATGGAAGGTTTGGCGCCCGTGGATGGGTTGACGCTGACCGGAAATTACGCGACGGGGGCGATACCGGCGCGGTATGCGATCGAACTGGGAAAGTGGAAGGACGCGAGCGAGTTGAAGCCGATGACGGACGGCGTGCCGTGGGCGCGGGCGCTCAAGTGGGAGGCGATTGGAGAAGGGAGTGCGCGGGTGGGGAATTTGGAGCGAGCAGAGGAGGCCGAGAAGAAACTGGCGGAATTGCGAGAGGAGGCGGAGAAGGAGAGCGCGTACTGGTCAAAGCAGATTGAAGTGGAACGGCGCGAGGTGAGCGGGTGGATTGCGGCGCGGAGCGGAAAGAAGGAAGAAGCGCGGGAGAAAATGCGGAGCGCCGTGGAGCTAGAAGAAAGCATGGACAAGGATGCGGTGACGCCGGGTGAGGTGACTCCCGCGAGGGAGATGCTGGCGTATTTATTGGCCGCGCAGAAGAAGGACAAGGAGGCGCTGGCGGAATATGAAGCCGTTTTGAAGATTGCGCCGAAACGTTTTAATGCGTTGTATGGGGCGGCGGTGGCGGCAAACCGGTCGGGGAATGATGCGGCGGCGGTAAAGTATTTTCGCGAACTGATGGAAGTGGCGAAGAGTGAGGAACGGTTCGAAGTGGGAGCGGCGCGGGCGAAATTGGCGGAGATGGCGAAGGGCGGCGGGTATTCGCAAGGAGTGAATTAGGGAAGGAGTCTCGGAATTAGGCCAAAATTAACATCTGAAGTGTTTCAACAAAACTAATACGCTGTCCTCAGCGTCGACGAATAAAGGGTCTCTTTATTTTTGATCCCTCGCTTGAGCTAAGCAGTCTTGTATGGCTTGCTCCGCATCATTGAAACACCCAGAATCCAAGGCAGTTTGCAGATGCTTAATGGCTAAGCCATTGCGTTTGAGGAAAATGGCGGTATACCCGATTAGATATGATCTGATTGGGCTAGGATTGGCGCCAAATCCGTTGGTATCGTTATTCTTCTCCGAGTCATTTAGAAAAGTGCGCAGAACTTCGCCGTCGTCCGCAAATCTTTCGAACCATTCAAAGGCTATATTCGAAATAACCGATTTTGCATCCGAGACTGCAGGGCCAACGTATTTCCCGGCCGGGTCGATATACCAGATATTGGTTCTCGGAAATTCGGGCTGAGAAATCGATTTGAGCAACGGTTTGCGCAGATGACACTCATACTCCCGCGGCACAGGGGTGCCCGCTTTGGACGCGATCGCCCGCCCGAAGTGTGGCGGAATATAGTTCAAGTAGCAGCCTAGATTGACAGCAAAGGAGTAAGTAGTGCAGCGCAGGGAGCTCGCAAGATATGAATTGAACGATTGAAAATTTATGACATCGATTCGGTTTGTCCGATTCCGCCAACTCGTTCTACTTCTGAAATAGGTAAACCCAGCTCTTTTGAGTAGTGGGATAACCTGTGCTCGAATCTCTTTGTTTACAATGCCGCTGTCGATAGCCATGACTTTGCGTGGCTAAAAGCCGGGGGCGCCGGAGGCGGCGGGGCGCATTTCGGGGGCGTTGACGCCGAAGCGGAGATGGGCGAAGTAAGTTTGGCCGAGGGACATGCAGCCGGTGTAGAGGTAGCCCCAGACGAAGAGTAAGAGGAATGGAATCGTGGCGTAGTTTTCGTTGGCGATGGCGTAAGCGACGGTGCCGGCAAAATAAATTCCGAGGAAAACTTCCGCGAAGGGCATCCAACCGGCTTTGTTTCGGTACGTTTTGGCGACGAATGTGCCTTTCTTGCCTTCGATTTTGAATTTTGGCGTGCGCGCGAATTCGGATTTTTTGCCGACGATGGCTTCGAGGACGGCTTGCGCGTTGCGAATGGAGATGCCGATGCCGACGGCCATGACGAACGGCATATAGAAGAAAGTGCGCCACCAGGTTTTGGGATGTATTTCCTTTTGCGCGACGAGGTAGAAGCTGGAGATGGAGCAAGTGGAGGCGAGAAAGAGCGGCAGGTCGATGACGATCATCTGGAACCAGCCCTGATAGAAGCGGACGATCATGACGGGAAGAAGCGTTACGGAAAAGACGACCATCAGCGGATAGCTAATGTTGGCGGTGAGATGGAAAAAGGCTTCGGCTTTGACGTGCCAAGGCGCGTCGGATCTGAAGACCTTTGGCAAGATTTTTTTTGCGGTTTGCATTAAGCCTTTGGCCCAGCGGGCTTGTTGGGCCTTGAAGCCGTTCATGTCGACGGGCAATTCAGAAGCGCACTCGATATCAGGAAGATACAAAAACTTCCAGCCGCGGAGTTGGGCGCGGTAGGAAAGATCGGTGTCTTCGGTGAGCGTGTCGTGTTCCCAGCCGCCGGCGGAGTCAATGGCGGCGCGGCGCCAGACGCCGGCGGTGCCATTGAAATTGAAGAAAGTGCCGCGGCGGGAGCGAGCGCCGTGTTCGACGACGAAATGGCCGTCGAGAAGAATGGTTTCGACTTGGGTGAGGAGGGAATAATCGCGATTGAGATAGGTCCAACGGGTTTGCACCATGCCGATGTTTTTTCCTGCATCGCCGTTTAAGAAATAGGGAATGGTGCGGCGGAGAAAATCGGGTTCGGGGATGAAGTCGGCGTCGAAGATGGCGACGAACTCGCCTTGCGAAGTTTTGAGGCCGTTTTCGAGGGCGCCGGCTTTGTAGCCTTCGCGATTGGTGCGATGAATGTAGAAAATCGGCATGCCCGCGGCGGCGTGGCGGTCGACGCAAGCTTTGGCGACTTCGCGAGTTTCGTCGGTGGAATCGTCGAGGACTTGCACGTCGAGAAGTTCGCGCGGGTAATCGAAGCGGGAGACGGCTTCGACGAGGCGTTCGATGACGTAACGTTCGTTGAAGATGGGGAGCTGGATGGTGACGCGGGGCCATGCGGTGACTTGCGGCGGAGGGCCGGGAACGTTTTTGCGATATTTGTAGTAGTCGTAGACGAGCCAATAGCGATGGAGGCCGTAACCGGCGAGGATGACGAGGATGATGAAGTAGGGAATCATCATCATGAGATCGAAGGCGTTGGCGTGATAGACGCCGGTGAAGGTGCGGTCGGTGAGCTTGTGCCAATAACGGCTCACGCCGCTTTGCGAAAGAAAGAGAAGAGTAGTGAGCAAGGCCATGGGCGCCACAGGGAAGACTGATTATACGGGGAGAGGGTCCGGCGGCAAAATGAAGAGCGCAAGGCGAAAGGGGCAGTCATGTGCGGAGAAACGCGACCGTTTCTTGCGGCCGATTGATGCATAATTCTGCGGCGCAAATGGCGGAACAAACTTCTACCGGCTCCGAGAGAAAAAAGCGATGGAAAGAGATCGCGACGGCATTTTTGCGGCTGGGCTTCACCGGATTTGGCGGAGCGGCGGCGCACATTGCGATGATGGAGCAAGAGTTTGTACAGCGGAGAAAGTGGCTGACGCGGGAAGATTTTGTGGACCGCGTGGGAGCGGTGAGTTTGCTGCCGGGGCCGAGTTCGACGGAACTGGCGATTTATCTGGGGGAATTGCGCGGCGGTTTGGCGGGGCTGATGATTGCGGGATGCTGCTTCATTTTGCCTTCGGCGGTTTTGGTCGGAACGCTTGCCTGGATCTATCAAAAATATGGGAGCGCGCCGCAGATTGGCGCGTTGCTAAATGGCGTGAAGCCGGTGGTGGTGGCGCTGATTGTGCAGGCGGTGTGGTCGTTGGGCCGAGTGGCGCTACGGTCGAAGGAACTGGCGTTTCTGGCGATGGTGGTGCTTGGGCTTGCGGCGACGAATGTGTCGGCAGTGGCGCTACTGATTGGGACAGGCGTGGCGTGGATGGTGGCGGAGAGATTTGCGGGGAAGCAGGCGGCGGCGAAAAGCGCGGGCGGGATTTTTTTGCAGGGAGGGACGGCGGTGGCGGGGAGCGTTTCGTTGCCGACGGTGGCGGGCGTGTTTCTCTATTTTTTGAAAGTGGGCGCGGTGCTGTTTGGGAGCGGATATGTTTTGCTGGCGGTGCTGCGGGCAGATTTGGTGGAGAAGCTGCACTGGCTGACGGAGAAGCAACTTCTGGATGCGATTGCGGTGAGTCAGGGAACGCCGGGGCCGTTTTTTACGGTGGCGACGTTTGTGGGATATGTGATTGCGGGATGGAAAGGCGCGGTGCTGGCGACGGTGGGAATGTTTTTGCCGGCGTTTTTGTTTGTGGCGGTGACGGCGAAATATTTGCCAAAGTTGCGGGAATCGCCGATGGCGGGCGCGTTTTTGGATGGAGTGAATGCGGCGGCGGTGGCGTTGATGGCGTTTGTGGGATGGCAATTTGCGCGGGAGACGTTGTTGAGCGCGATTCCGATTGCGATGGCATTGGTTGCGGTGGTTTTAGTGATGAGATTTCGCGTGAATTCGGCGTGGTTAGTTTTGGGTGGCGCGCTAGTGGGAATGGGGATGCGGTTGTTGCATTTGGGTTGAGGGCGGAGAAGGAGTGGCACGGCGTATGTTGCTAAGACTACGTTTGGAGCGTTCATCGGACGACAGGTCGCGCTTGTGCGTTGTGGGATTTTGGCTAGTTCAACGGGGCTAAAGCCCCTCCGCTACACAAACCAAAGATTTGAACCTATGAGAGCTAAATTGTTACGGAATCAGGGCGATTTTGCCGTGGGCGCCGGGGGCGAGGACGTCGATATGAGCTTGTGCGGCGTCTTTTAGCGGGAGTTCTTTGCCGACGATGGGACGGAGCGTGCCGTTTTCGAAGCCGGCGTTGAGGCCGGCGAAAATGTCGACGGATTCGGAATCGGTGACGGCCCACAGAGTGAAGGCGCGAATGGAGCCGCGCTTGACCATGATGTCGCGGGGATTGATGGTGATTTCGCCGCGATTGCCGATGACGATGACGCGGCCATTGGTGGCGATGAGTTTCAAGTCGGCGGAGAGATTCACGTTGGCGAGCATTTCGAGAACGATATCGACGCCGCGGCCTCCGGTTGCTTTCATGATTTCATCGGTGTAACCGGATTTGGTGTGATCGAAAGTTTGATGCGCGCCTTCTTTGCCGGCGAGAGCAAGACCTTTTGCGGTGCCGGCTGTACCGAAAACGGTGAGGCCCATGGAGCGAGCGAGCTGGATCGCCGCGGTGCCGACGCCGCCGCTGGCGCCGTGAATCAGAACAGTTTCCGAAGCGCGGGCTGCGGCGGAATTGTGGAGCGCGAAATAGGCGGTGCCGTAGGGGACGTAAATGGCGGCGCCTTGCGCGAAGGTGATGTTTGCCGGAAGCGGATGAACTTGGGATTCGAGCGCGAGGGTGTATTCGGCATAGGCGCCAGTGATGGTTTTTGCGGTGTAGACGCGATCGCCGGGTTTTACTTTTTTGACGCCTTCGCCGACGGATTCGATGGTGCCGGCTGCATCCGACCCGGGAGTGTAAGGAAGCGATGGCTTGACGGGATAGGTTCCGGCACGCATGTACGTGTCATAAGGATTGACGCCGGCGGCATGGACCTTGACGAGAACCTGGCCGGGAGCAGGCTTGGGAGTGGGGATTTCGTCGAGCTTGAGTTCGTCGGGACCGCCGAAGGCGTGGACTTGAATGGCTTTCATGGTGGTGCTTGCTCCTCCGATTGGAAATGCTTTCCACAAAGATGCCGCGGTGAAGCGCGGCGCTACAAATTCCCCAAAATTTAGAAATGATCATCGCCGGCGATGACCTGGTCTTTTTTGACCAGGCCCGCGGCGTGGCCCCACGCGGTGGTCTGCCAATTGTCTTTCTTACCCTTTCCTTGCGGAATCCACGGCGGGAGCGGTTGCATTAAATAGCTGGCGAGGGCGTGGATATAGGGCTCGTACATGCGGCGGAGCTCGGCGAGGCGGAGGTCGGCGGCCTCGCCGTCGTTAAGCTTCAGGCCGTGTTGCGCGAGGATGTCGCGAATGCGGCGAAGGTCGGAAGGAGGAAGGCGATCCTGGGGCAACTCGCGCGGAGGCGTGCCGAAGACTTGCGAAAGATCGACGACGGCGTGCCGCGCAATGGCGAAGGTAAGTTCGGCCTGGCGTTCGCAGGCGCCTTCGACGCAGGCCATGACGAGGGCGCAGGTATCGAGAATTGCGGTGAGAGAGGCGATCCAGGATTGATTGTCGTGCTGCGAACGGAAGTAGGCGAGGACGGGATACGAGAGATGGCTCTCCATGAGCTCGGCGGACCAGTGTTCCCAGTCTTTCAAGAGAGTGTAGAGGGCGTCCTGGCCGTTTACGTAACTGTGGCGGCGGAGAAGTTCGCCGGCGGCGGGAGGAGTTCCGGCGCGGGAATCGAGGAGAGAGATATCGACTTCGCGCTTCGAGAAAGAGCCGTAGATGAAAGGAAGATAGCCGATGACGGCGGCGAGAAAGCCGAAGCCGAATCCGGCTTCGCTGACGACGAGGGCGCGAGCGAGGCTGGTACGCGGGACGACGTCGCCGAGGCCGAGCGTGAAGAACGTGGTGCCGCTCAGATAAACGTCCGTGGCGAAGCCGGGATGGCCGCCGGTGACGTTGACGGCGGAGCCGGCGCCGTATTGCATGAGACCAAAGCCGAACACGAGGCCGACGGCCCAAACGGCGACAAGCAGTAAAAGAGAGAGCGGACCGTAAAAACCGAGCAAGGCTTCCCGCGTTTTTCGCGCGGGAATGAAACAGATGACGGTGCGCCAGGCGCCCCAAGTGGCTTTGAAAAAGAGGCGCGTGAGGCGGAATTTTCTGGTGACGCGGCGAGGAAGAATGATCGCTTCGAACGCGTCCCAGACGACGATGAGAAAGATGGCGAGACCGGCTACGAATGCACCGGGAGCAGGAATCATGTGCGCATTGTACTCGCTAAGGCGGGCGCGGTGGAACTGCGCTTAGGATGCAAGCCGGGCGGAGACGGAGATTTCCGCTTTGAAAAGTTTGGAAACGGGGCAGCCGGATTCGGCGGCTTTGACGGCGGCGTCGAACTTTGCCTTGTCGGCGCCGGGAATTTTGGCGACGAGATCGAGATGACTTTTGGTGATGGAGAAGCCGTCGCCGACTTTTTCGAGCGAGATGGTCGCGGTGGTCTCGAGTTTTTCCGCGACGAGGCCGGCGCCGCCGAGTTGAGCGGAGAGGGCCATGGTGAAGCAGCCGGCGTGAGCCGCGGCGAGAAGTTCTTCTGGATTGGTGCCGACGCCATTTTCAAAGCGCGTGCTGAAGGAATATTGCGTTTGCTTGAGAACGCCGGAATCGGTCGAGATTGCGCCTTTGCCGGACTTCAGATCGCCGGACCAGACCGCGGAAGCTTTGCGCTGCATGAGGAATCTCCTGTTTTGAATTTATGTGGTTTTTTGGGCCTGTGGGTTCGATTCGAACGCGAGTCGAATGGGTACATGAAATCCTGGTGAAACGGCTACCACTTGTGAAAGACGAAAAAGACGGCGAGGCAAATGCAGGCGAAACCGGCGGCGTAATTCCAGCGGAGTTTTTCGCCGAGATAAGTGATGGAGAAGACGGCAAAGACGGCCAGCGTGATGACTTCCTGAATCGTTTTGAGCTGCGCGGCGCTGAATTCGTAAGAGCCGATGCGGTTGGCGGGCACCTGGAAACAGTATTCGAAGAAGGCGATGCCCCAGCTGGCGAGGATGACTTTCCAAAGCGCTTCGCCGCGGAATTTCAGGTGGCCGTACCAGGCGAAGGTCATGAAGATGTTGGAAACGGTGAGAAGAAGAATGGTGCGCATGAGAGAGTCGCTCCGGCGATTCGAAAGTGGGACGCGAAAACATTCTAAAGGGTTCCGCGAGCGGAAAGAGGTGAACGATCGACAATGGACGATTCCGCACATGGCGCCGGGTTTTAAGAGAATCGGCAAAAGTTTTCTTGTAATCTGCTGGCACAAGATCGACTTTCAGGAAGATATGGTTCGCGAGAGGGAGCGTTTCCGTGCGTGAGTGTCGACAGAATCGGTTGCGAGTGAAAAGCGTAACGGCATTAAGTTTCTGGCTGGCGTTCGCCACGACGTGCGTTGGCCAGGATTCGATCACGCTGGTGGCGACGGGGTCCAGTATGCCGGAACCGCTGTACGCCGCGTGGGCGGAGGAATTTCACAAGACCGAGCCGAACGTGAAATTGCGCTATCTGGCGGAAGGGACGGCGGAGAGCGCGTCGAGGATCCTGGCGGGAACGGGCGACTTTGGCGGCGGAGACGCGCCGATCCCCGAGAGAGATTTGGCGGCGGCGAAGGAAAAGATCGTTGAATTGCCGACGGTGTTGATCGGAATCGCGGTGGTTTATAACGTGCCGGGAGTTCACGAGACGCTGCGGCTATCGGGGCCCGCGGTGGCAAATATTTTTCTGGGAAAGATCACGACGTGGCGAGATCCGGAAATTGCGAAGCTGAATCCGGATTTGAAGCTGCCGAATCTGGCGATAAAGGTGTTGCACCGCTCGGAGGGGAAAGGGTCCAACTACATTTTTTCGGACTTTTTGGCGAAGGTAAGCCCGGAGTTTCAGGCGAAGGTGGGCCGAGGCGTTTCGCCGAAGTGGCCGGTGGGCGCGGCTTATGCGCGAACGCAGGATTTGCTGGACCAATTGAAAAATACGCCGGGAGCAATCGCTTACACGGAATCGAATTGGGTGGACAAGAGTGCGTCTTCCGCGGCGGCGATCAAGAATGCGGCGGGAGAATTTGTGAAGCCGAATGCGAAAACGATTGGCGAAGCGGCGTCGACGATGGAAAGCAAGATGACGCAGGGATTTCGCGTGTCGCTGACGAATCCGCCGGGGAAGGAAAGCTATCCGATTGCAAGCTTCACTTGGCTCTATGTACCGCAGAGGGCGACGGATTCCGCGCGCGGCATGGCCGTGAAGGAATTTCTAAGCTGGATCTACGAGAAAGGACAGGATGTGGCGCGGGATCGAGGATATGCGGCGCTGCCGGCCGCGGTGCTTGCCAGAGTGAAAGAAAAGGCGGGAACGGTTCGCTAGCTTGCGCGGGCCAAGAAAAACGCTAGACGTTTAACGAGAGGGAAACGAGGCCCGGAGGCGTGGCGGGCGGAAGCGGCGGCAGTTTCGAGCGATCGATTTTGTTGTAGAGAGTGTCGCGTTCGACGGGCACGCGACCGGCGGCGCGAATGAGGCGCTCGAGTTCGTTGCGCGGCGTGAATTCGGAAGTTTTGGCGCCGGCGTCGTGGTAGATCTTTTCTTCGACAACCGTGCCATCGAGATCGTTTGCGCCGAAGCGAAGCGCGATTTGCGCGATGCTGGGCGTGAGCATGATCCAATAGGCTTTGATGTGCGCGAAATTGTCGAGCAGCAGGCGGGAGACGGCGATGTTGCGAAGATCGTCGTAACCGGTGGGCTTGGGAATGTGCGAAAGCGCGGTGTTGTCCGGATGAAAGGCGAGGGGAATGAAGGCGACGAAGCCGTGCGTGACGTCCTGCAGCTCGCGAAGCTTGACGAGATGGTCGACGCGTTCCGCTTCGGTTTCGACGTGGCCGTAGAGCATGGTGGCGTTGGAATGGAGACCGGCTTCGTGGGTTTTGCGCGCGAGCGTGAGCCACATGTTTCCGCTGACTTTATGGTCGCAGATGATGCGGCGAACGCGCGGATGAAAGATTTCCGCTCCGCCGCCCGGACAGGAATCGACGCCGGCGGCTTTCATCTTTTGCAGGGTTTCTTCGATGGAAAGCTTGGCGATGCGCGCGAAATAGTGGACTTCGACCATCGTGAAGGCTTTGAGATGGACGTGCGGGTGGCGTTTTTTTAACCCGCCGATGAGTTCGAGAAAATATTCGAAGGGGAGATCGGGGTGCAGGCCGCCGACGATGTGAAATTCGGTGGCGCCTTCGCGGACACCCTGGTCGGCGCGCTGATAGATTTCGTCGAGGGCGTAGGTGTACGCGCCGGGCGAATTTGGGTCGCGGCCAAAGGCGCAGAGTTTGCAGTGAGCGACGCAGACGTTGGTGGGATTGATGTGGCGATTGACGTTGTAATAGGTGACGTTGCCGTGTTTGCGTTCGCGGACGAAGTTGGCAAGCCAGCCGACGGCAAGAAGGTCGGGCGAGCGATAGAGCTGGACGCCCTCGTCAAACGAGAGGCGTTCGCCGGCGCGGACTTTGTCCGCGATGGGCTTTAGCCGTTGGTCGGTGAGAATCAGTTCACTCATTACAATCCCGTCGATGAATTCGGACGTTTCATACGCGCCAGAGCGCGGTTGCGGCGCCCCAGAACAAAAGGAACGAAATACTAATATAACCGTTCATGGTGAAAAACGCAGCGTCCAGCTTGCTTAAATCGTGCGCTTTGACGAGCGAGTGTTCGTAGGCGAGAAGGGCCGCGACAACGGCGATGCCGGCCCAGGCGGGCCAAGGGAGCGCGAAGCTTGCCGCGAGCCACGCGAGCAGCACGATGACACCGACGTGCATGATGCGCGCGATCCAAAGCGATGTGGCGATGCCGAAGCGTTTGGGAATGGAAAACAGGCCCGCCGCTTGATCGAAGGCGACATCCTGACAAGCGTAGAGAACGTCAAAGCCGCCGACCCAGAGCGTGACGGCGGCGCAAAGAATGAGCATGCGGAGATCGAGATGGCCGGTGACGGCGATCCAAGCGGCGGCAGGGGAAATTCCGAGCGCGAAACCGAGAAAGAGATGAGAAAAGTGAGTGAAGCGTTTGGTGAAGGAATAGAAAAAAAGAATGGCGAGCGCGACGGGAGAAAGCTCGAGCGCGAGGGGATTCAGTTGCCAGGCGGCGACGAGGAAGAGAGCGATGGCGACGAGGGTGAAAATCCAGGCAAAGGTGATGGAGAGAGCGCCGGTGGCGAGCGCGCGCATTTTGGTGCGCGGATTTTCCTTGTCGAAACGGAGATCGGCGATGCGATTGATGGTCATGGCGGCGGAGCGGGCGGAGACCATGGCGACGACGATCCAGAGGATTTGGCGAAAAGTGGGCCAGCCGTGCGAGGTGAAGCGAGCGGCGAGAAGCGCTCCGGTGAGGGCGAAGGGCAAGGCAAAAATGGAGTGCTCGAACTTGATCATTTCGAGAACGGTGCGGATGCGTCCGGCCATCGCGGATTCAGGCCCCGGCTTTCTTTGCTTCGGCATGGGAACCGGCCGAGCGGTACATTTTTTGTTGCCGCAGGCCGATTTGCGCGAGCACGGGGCAAACATGCTTGTTGACGAGATCGTCGCAGGAGCCGCTGGCGCCGGTCACACCTAGAATAACGATTTGTGCCTTGGTCTCGTTCATGTTGCGCGGAGAAATCCAGTTTCGCAGCGAGAGAAAGGCAAGTCAAGAACGGCGTGGCAGGACGAGGATGATAGAATTTCCCGCGGTGAAAGAGCTTATGGAATCGCGAGAACTTTTGAATATTCTGGAATTGGTGAAGGCGAAGAAACTTTCGCCGGAGGAAGCGTTGCAGCGCGTCAAGCATCTGCCGTTTGAAGACTTGGATTTTGCGAAAGTGGATCACCATCGCGCGCTGCGGCAGGGATTTGCGGAAGTGGTGTTCGCGAAAGGGAAGACGCCCGGACAAGTGGCCGAGATCGTGAAGGCGATGCTGGGGAAAAAAGATTCGCGCCACAATGTTTTGATTACGCGCGGCGACGCGAAAGTATTTGGCGCGGTGAAGCGGCTCGCGAAGAGCGCGAAGTTTCACCCGCTTTCCGGCGCGATTGCGATCGAACGGAATCAAGCGACGACGGGAAAAGGAATGATCGCCGTAATCACGGCGGGTACGAGCGACATTCCCGTGGCGGAAGAGGCGCTTGTGACGGCGCGAATGATGGGAAATCGCGCGGAGCATCTTTACGACGTTGGCGTGGCGGGCATTCACCGACTGCTGCAACACAAAGAAAAATTGGCGCACGCGCGCGTGATTATTTGCGTTGCGGGAATGGAAGGCGCGCTGCCAAGCGTTGTCGGCGGACTGGTGGGAGTGCCGGTGATTGCGGTGCCGACGAGCGTGGGGTACGGCGCGAGTTTTGGCGGCGTGGCGGCGCTGCTGGGCATGCTCAATTCTTGCGCGTCAAACGTGACGGTGGTCAACATCGACAACGGATTTGGAGCCGCTTGTGTGGCTTCCTGTATCAATCGGCTGTAATCAATCCAACCTTACGGCTTCAGCAAAATCTTCATGACGCCGGGTTTTTGCGCGAATCGCATCGCTTCGGGCGCGCCGGCGAGCGAGAAAGTTTTGGTGACGAGAGGCGCTGGTTCGACTTTGCGCGTGCGCAAGAGGGAAATTGCGCCGGCGAAAGGCCCGCATCTAGATCCGATGATGGTCAGTTCTTTTACGACGATGGGCCAAGTTTCAACCGGCGCGGCGCCGTGAAATGTGGACTTCAAGATTAACGTGCCGCGTGGCGCGGTGATTTGCTGGGCCAGACGCAACCCTGTAGGCGAACCAGTTGCTTCGACGACAAGAGCGTGGGAATCGCGCAGTTTTGTGTGATCGCGCTCGTCGCCGAGGATTTTTCGCGTTTCGATGCCGGCGCGCCGCGCGAGCAGCAATTTTTCCGCGTGCTTTCCGTACATGACGATGCGGGATAGCTTTGTGCGAAGGATGCGCGCGATCAATTGAGCCAATTTGCCGTCGCCGAGCACGGCGGCTTCGCGAAAATTGTGAATATCGACCTGTTTGAGGATTTCGCAGGCGGCGGCGAGCGGTTCGATAAAGACGGCCTGTTCGTCGGTGATTTTGCCGGGAAGGCGGTGGAGATTGGAGAGCGGCAAGGACAAAAATTCGGCGAATGCGCCGTCGTGGCCGAGGATGCCGAGGACGGTGCGGCGGGAGCAGTGTGTTTTTAAGCCGCGTCTGCAGAAGTCGCAAACTGGCTTGAACCCGTGAGACGCACAGGAAATGTTGATTTCACCGACGACGCGTTTTCCAATCCACGCGCGCTTTGCGGCAACGGATAAGCCCGACGCATCGACGACTTCGCCAACAAATTCGTGGCCGGGGATTCCGGCAAAGGCGTGATAGCCACGGAGAATTTCCACGTCGGTGTTGCAGATTCCGGCGAGGCGGACGCGGACAAGGGCCCAGCCGCAGCGCAATTGAGGAAGTGCGACTTCGATGCGCTCGAGCGTTCCAATGCGGACTCGGAACGCGGTCATCGTTTTCGGAAGAGCGCTCATTGCAGAGCGGCGGCAAGCGCGGCGACCAACTCCGATTCCTGGTCTTCGAAGACGGTGCGAAGGTCGAGCACAATATGATCGTCTTCGATGCGTGCAATGACGGAAGCAGCCGCGCCACGGCGGAGGCGCTTCTCGAGTTCGGCGGCGGAATAGCGTTCGCTGCTGACGTGAAAGACGGGAGTACGGAGAGTCTGCGATGGAGTCGATCCTCCGCCGGCAAGCGATTCGCCCTCGAGCAATTCAATTTTTGCGCCGGCCGAGGGCAAGTGTGGCCGCAGTTCTTTCAGGAAGCTATCGGCGCGCGAGGCCAAATCCGCGGCGGAAGCGCGAAGCATGCGAAGAGCGGGAATTTCGTCGATGGCGTTGCGGAGGTAGGCGCCGAGAGTTGCTTCGAGCGCGCAGATCGTGAGCTTGTCCACGCGAAGCGCGCGAAACAGCGGATGGCGGCGGACCTTTTGCACCAATTCTTTTTTTCCGGCGATGATGCCCGCTTGGGGACCGCCAAGGAGTTTATCGCCACTGAAGACAACGAGAGATACGCCAGCATCGACGCTGCGGCGGACAGTGGGTTCGTGGATGCCGAAGGACGACAAATCGAGCAAACAACCGGAGCCGAGATCTTCGACAAGCGGAAGATTTGCTTTCTTGCCGAGCGCAACAAGATCGGCGAGGGCCGGCTTTTCCGTGAAGCCGGTCATCTGAAAATTTGAGGGATGGACGCTCAAGAGGATGCGCGTGCGATCGGTGATCGCTTTTTCGTAGTCTTCGAGCTTGGTGCGATTGGTGGTTCCGACTTCGCGGAGTATCGCGCCGCTCTCCGCCATGATTTCCGGAATTCGAAAGCCGTCGCCAATTTCAATGAGTTCGCCGCGGGAGACAATGGCTTCGCCGCCCTTGGCGAGCGCGGAGAGAACGAGCAAGACCGCTGCGGCGCAATTGTTCACGACGATGGCGGACTCCGCGCCAGTGAGGCGCTCAATGAGGTGCGAAGTATGCGCATCGCGCTTGCCGCGAGCGCCGGCTGCAAGATCGTATTCAAGATTGGAGTACCGCGTTGCGGAGCGGCGAATTTCTTCGGCGGCGGCGGGCAGGAGCGGGGCGCGGCCGAGATTCGTGTGAAGGATTACGCCCGTCGCGTTGATGACCGGCACGAGCGAGCGTGAAAGAATGCGTTCCACTTCGTCTGCGATTTCCGACTCAATTTCTTCGCGCCGCAAAGGCAAGATGCGGATGGGATGAGTGCCGGTGATGCGCTCGCGGAGTTCCGCCAGCGCGGCGCGGGTAACTTCGACGACGAGCTGGCGATCGACGCGGCGGGCGAGGGCGGCCAGGCGCGCTCCGCTGAGAAGTTCATCGACGCCCGGAATTTGGCGCAGAAGCTGGGATTTTTCCGCGGAGAGGTCGCGCTTGGCACGAGGATCCATGAAGTTCATTGGAGCATAGATGAAGAAAGGGTCGCAATGAGGGGCCTGTCCTTTGGTACAGGTGACGGGCATAGGCGGGCAGGTATAGATTTTGCGTCTCGAAAAAGACGGGCCGTTGACCCTTGCGCACCGTGGCCCTAGCATTAAGAGGCGAGGCGGAGTCCCCCATGGCCACCATTGACGAAGATCTGGGCCAAATTGAACGAGACATCCGGCAATTGAAGATCGAGTATGACCAATTTTTCGGCGGAGGACGGAAGCGTCCGCCCACGGAAATTGAGTGGCGCATCGATTTGCTGATGAAGAAGTATTCGGAACGCGGCGGCGACTTGAAGTCCGCACAACGATTTCGTTTCACAAACCTCAGCCAGACCTACGCGAAGTACAAGGACATTTTCCGGAAAAAGGTGAAGCAGAAAGAGGAAGGAACCGTGCAGCGGCACTTTGGAGCCGCGGCGAAGGCGATTGAAGCGGAACGTGCGCTGCGTGCGATGGAGACGGAAGCGCTTGCGGCCGGCAATGGGGCAGAGCCCGCGGAAAAACACAATTCGCCGGGCCGCGCATTTCGGATGAGTTGCTCCGACCCCGATCGCGATTCAGAAAAGGTCGCGAAGCTCTACCAGGCGTTGATCAGCGCCAAGCAGAGCACCGGAGAAGAAATTGGAAAACTCACGCCGGAAAGTTTTGCGGAATTTGTCAGGAAGAAGACGAAACACCTGCGGCAAGAAAAGAATTGCAAGGAAGTCGAGTACGTCGTTGAAGTGGTGGGCGGGCAGGCAAAGCTGAAAGCGCTTGTGAAGGCGTAGCTGCCGGCCGGAGCGCCGGTCGCAAAATCCGGAACTACAAAGCGGAAACCATGTGGGCGACGGCGTCGTCGAAGCTTTGTTTTCCATCGAGATACGGTTGCCAATATTCGGTGAGGACTCGCAGATAGTCCTGCCAGCCACGCTTGTAGAGGCCTTCGCGCACGGCGTACGGAACGTACCCGGTTTTTGGCGGGCCCTGTTCCGAGTCGCCGAAGGCCGGACGAATTACTTCGCCGGTTGTATAGAAGAGCAGAGCATGCCACAGGTCGCGTGGAACGGGTTTGTCCCGCTGGCGGCACTCGCGCAAAATCGCGTTTTGCACATTGTCGGAAATCCCGTGCGACGCCTCGTGGAAAAGAATTTCGAGCGCTTCGGGGCCCTGATTGCGCGGGTCCGTGCTGGAAACCGTGAGGCGGAGAGGATCGAGCGTGGTGTAGGCGCCGGCAAAGTTGGAGTAGACGCTGACGTCAACGCGGATGCGGTCTTGCGGCCAGTCCGTTTGGTAAATCTCGGCAAGCCGGTGAGAGAGATCCACGCCGCTGCGACGAACGAGCGGAGCCACGCTGGAAATCCAGCGCCGATTCGCGCGATCGTGCTCCGCCCACAGGTGAGCCCGATATACGGGAGCAGCGCCGGTCAACGCTTCGGTCAACTTTTTGGGAAGTCCCGCGTCGCAAGTTTTTTTTCTGAGGCCGGCGATGTCGTCGCAAGTTTCGAAATCGCCGAGTTGGTTCTTGATCAAGACCAGATCGAGCGCAACCACCAAATCTTTGCCGGCGTAAGTTTGCGCGTAGAAAGATACGGCGGCGTCCCACGCCTTTTGTTCGGCGGGAGTCAAATTAGCCGCGGCCAGAACCGACGGAGGATTGGCCGCGCGTTGCTGGCGCGCCTGGAAGTACAGCGTGTGATGCAAATTCAGCCAAAATCCGCTGTGAAATTCAAAGACGGGGAGCGGTGCATGCGAGATATCGGATTGAGCGGATAAGACGGTGGGAACGATTGGGAGAAGGAAGCAGAGGAAGCCAAGCTTGGTGGCCAGGGGAGCGCGCATGGAGCGAAATTCATGGTATCGCCAAAGCCATCCGCGGACAAACTCGATTACAGGCGAAGGTGCGATGACGTTTCAAGCCAGCGGTTCAGAACTTGAAGTTGACCGGTTTCGATGGGCTCTTCAAATTGAATTCCCATGCCCAGGCCCGGGCTGACGTACACGACGCGGCCGCGACTCTTGAATACTTCTTCGCCGCGGGTCAGCGTGATGTCGACAAGACTTCCCTTGGGTATGGGATTTAAGGTGTCGACGTAGCAGCCGGTGCGGCTGACGTCGCTCGTGCGGGCGGACAAGCGCGTTCCGCTGTCAACTTCCGTAAGACTGGCCACCAGGATTAGGGCAAAACGCGGCGAATTACGGCGGTTGGACATGACTTCCGGCATATTCCGTTCTCCTTGTCCTTGCCCAGAGAGACGGGAACATACGGACCGCTTCAATCCAAAGCAGTCCGTCACCGGATGTATGACCCAATTCCATTTTGCCAGAAGCAAGACTTCGAGAACGAGCGGCCCAACCGGCATGACGCGAAACGGCTACGGTCTGGGGCGGCGCGGATCGCTACTTAACACTTGGATCGCTTGCGTTGCCGATTGCGCCGCGATGATCGCCAGCGTGCGTGGCGCCGGAAGCGTCACGGAAGTAGGAAATTCTGCCGGTGCGGTCGTAGATTGACGGGGTTGCCGAGAGCTCATATTGCGCGGGGGCGCCGACGTCGTTCGCACCGACGATGGCGTAACGGAACGAATAGCCGTTCTTCTTTCCCGCGGCCAGGTCCACATCGAGCAAAGCGGCACTGTCCGGAGTGGGCGCGCCTTTTTTCGAAGCGCCGAGCTTGTCGAGCGATTCGGGCAAGCGCGAGTACGATTTGCGGTAACTTTCGATGGCCGCCGCGATTTTGTTCAGCGATTCAAGAGCCTGCTGTTCGCTGGCGGAGATTTTCGCCTGATCCCACTCGACCTCGAGCGAAGGCAGGTCCAGCAGGAGAAGCCCGAGGGACAAAACCTTCCATTCGCCATTTTCGCGCACCATCCCAAAAAGGACATGGTGCGCGGCGCCGGCATCCGGATCGGAGGCTTCGCGCAAATCGATGGGAAGAAACGCGATCGCGTCGTGCGTATCCGCGCCGCCGATTTGAATTTCCGCCGTTCCGTAAGGCGTTGTGCAACTTACGATCGGCCGGCCGGCGGCGTTTGCAGTGGTTTTCGGCTTACCGGGATCGCTGAGCAGAACAAAACGCTTCATGAGCTCGGTTCGCGCGGCAACGGTGAGACGGGAAAACGATTCGGCGTTGCGGACGGTAAGAAATGTCTTGAACGCGACTTCGTCGTGCGAGCAGGCCGCGGAAAGTGTATCGCGCAAGGCAGTGGCGGGACCGGACATCGGCGGTGGAGCGTCTACGCGCGAGCTGGATTCTTGCGCGGCGGCAACGCTTGCCGCGAGCAGCAAAAGCAGAGCGAACGAAGGTGGACTTGCGGCGGGCATATCAGTCCTTGGCCGCGGCCAGAATCTGGGCCAACTGGGTTGTGAATTGAGATCGCGGCATTACTTGCTGGAAGCCAGCCGCCTTGGCCCGTGCGGCAAGGTCCGCCTGCACGTGAGAAAGAAATCCGATGACCGGCAGAGTGGGATGTTGTTCGCGAAGTTGCTGCGCCGCCTGAAGCGGTGCGTTGCGCGCGTTCAGATCGAAGATGACGAATTTCGGGAGCGGGTCCATCAATTGCAACAGGGCATCGGGACTTGCCGCGACTTTGACTTCAACTTGAAGATGTTTCGCCGTTTCCGCCAGTTTCATTTGGAAAAAAAGATCGTCCATGTAGGCAACAACGCGCGCCATGCGATTTGGCTCCTCGACTTTGCTCGTCTAAGTATGCCTAAGAAGTTGAGATGCGGGAACGGCAGCCAGCGTCAACCGGAGCTGGGCGCATCGAAACGATTCTTTAGTCGCTTCATCACGGCGTCACATTCTTCGATCGCCGCCGCGAGCCTGGCTTCGTGCACGCCGCTCAAAATCCGGAACGGTTTTCCGAGCCGGCGGAGTTCTTCGATAAAACGCGCATGCATCGAAGCGCGGATGTGTTCGCCGTCGCGAATGCCGTCCTGAACGAACGGAATATTGACGTCGGTGAGGAGATAAAAATCCGTCCTGCGCCCGCTCGCCGCTGCCACCACGTTCGGCGATTGAAGACCAAGGTAGCGCTCTTCCCAGATGCAAGTGGCAAAGGAATCCGTGTCGCAAATCAAAATGCGATTCGCGACGCGCGCAAGTTCGTCTTCGAACCGGTTTTGCATTTCCGCGATGAAAAGAAATTCACGCGAGGTCCAATGCGTGTTTGGCGGAAGGTACATTCGCCCCTCGGTATGCGTGCGTCCGAATTCGGGAACCCACGCCGTTTGATAGTGCCTCGCGAGGGCCTGGGCCAATGTGGTTGAGCCGGTGGATTCGGCGCCAACAACGCAGACACGCGGAATCAGCGAGGCGCGCACGGGGCCCGGAAGAAACTGCCAGTGCGCCAAGGGATCCTGGCGAATCTGCGTTGCCGAAATCGGTACCGCGGTGCGGAATGGATCGACGGAAACGTGCTTGCACCCCAAGAACCCGGCGAAGGGGTCGCCGTACGATTCGGATGTGAAAACAACGTCGGGCACAAAGCCGAGAAAACGAATGGTTTCTTCGGCCCAGAATTTGGAATCGTCGTCTCGCCCAGCATCGGGTATGACGCGCACATCCGCGTTTGGATGCATTTCGCGCAACCACTGAGCGCGCGTTTCGCCGGCAATCCGCTGTTCCGGCTTGTGGCAGACAAGCACGATCAAGTGGTCGACGTGAGCGAGCGCCGTCGCGATGAGGTGAGAATGACCGAGGTGAGGAGGATAAAATTTGCCGATGATGAGTCCGCGCGTCATCGCACGACGGGCTCGGCGAGAGCGTGGTTCGGCGACTTTTCCCGGAACGTGCGGTACCACTGCGCGAGGCCCGCAATACACATCGCGAGAAATACGAGGTAAAGCGCCGCCGTCAACGCCAGATCCTTGTAAAGATAGAGGCCGATCGAGAGCGCGTCCGTAACGATCCAAAATAGCCAGTTTTCAAGAATTTTCTTCGTCAGCAGATATTGCGCGGTGACGCTGAGGACCGACGTGCAGGCATCCAGAAACGGAGCGGCGTCATGGATGGTGCGCAAATAGAGCGTGAGCACGGTCGTCGCGATCGCGGCAAAGAAGCTTGCGTACAGAAAAGACGACCTTCCAATGCGCGAGATGCCGAGCGAATCCCGGCCGCCGCCGCCGAACAGCCATCGATACCAGCCCAAGATTCCAAGAGCGAAGTAAACGATTTGCAGCGACATATCCGCGAAGAGGCGAGCGCGCCAAAATACGATCACATAAATTACGTTGTTTGCGAGTCCGATCGGCCAATTCCAGATATTTTCTTTTACCACCAGGTACACGCACACCACGCCGGAAAGGAATCCGAGCGTTTCAGTCATCGAGATCGGAATAAGTTGCCACCAGGAAGCACAAACGAGGAACGCGCCACCCAGTGCGGAAGCGAGATAGGCGGCGGTTTTCATGGTTGCCAGGCGGAGAAGATCCTGCGACTAGTGGCCGGCGTTGGGGCTGTGCGCGCCGACGGTTTTGTCCGGCACGTCGCCTTCGCGGCCTTTGACGCGGTCGTAAACCGAAACCTGGCTCACGGAGCCGAGCGCTTCGTTGTAGAAAGTCGGCACGCCGAGCGCCGTGCGAAGCTCTTCGTTGAACTTGCGCAAATTTTGCAGATGGCTTGCCAAAGCGGGCAGCTTGATGCCTTCGTCGGTGAGCAAAAACTTTTGATAGCCGGCATCCCACAGACGGGAGAACTGCCCCTTGACCATGATCGTCGGAATGACAGTCAATTGATAGCTGCCGTCGGTATCCTGACGGAACTCGGCGCCGCTTCCATATTTTTCCACGCGAACCACGCCGCGCGTGCTGCCCACGCCAAAACCGAGGGCGGCAAGACTCTCAATCGCTTTTTGAGAAAACCGTTCGTCAACGTTCCACATGATTTATCCAGACTAAAGAATTGAAGGGCGTCTGTAAAGTTGGAGAGTATTCGAATCGCGTCGCAAGCCGGATAGTATCCTTTTCATCCGGCTTCCGGCCAGCCAAATTTCGATTCGCTTTATTAAAATTTTTTTGCTTGTTCCTTTGTGCGGAAAAGGATAAAAGCTCATCAACGGGTGCGTATTCTTCCAGGTCGAGCTGAATCGGCACGATTGTAGGCGTCGTGCGTTCGCTGAATTGAAGCCGGATTGCCGGCAAGACAGGGTGGATCATGAAAAAATTGTTCTCGCTTCGCTCGTTTGCAGTCGTTTTTACGGTTTTCTTGTCTTTGAGCTTTGCCAGCGGAATCGCGTTTTCGCAGCAATCCCTCGGCGCGATCAATGGAACAGTAAAAGACAGCAGTGGGGCGGCGGTATCCGGCGCGTCGGTGAAAATGCGTAATGTTGCGACTAACCTGGAACAAAGCGCTCGCAGCAAGAATGACGGGTCGTACAGCGTCGTCGATCTGCCGATTGGAACCTATGTCGTCACCATATCGAAAGATGGCTTTCGAACCGAAGAGCATTCGCAGATTCTGGTGCGCGGAAACCTGACGACGACCGTGGACGCCAGCTTGCAGCCCGGAGCCGTGACTTCGACGGTTACAGTCAACGGAACGCCGTTGCTGAACGAGACCGACACGACAAATGGATTCACGCTCAGCGAGCAGGAAATCGCTGCCGCGCCGCTCGGTACAGGGAGCTTTACACAACTGGCGATTCTGGCACCGGGAGTTAATTCCGACCTTCTTGCGGGTTCGGGGACAAACGCCGGGCTCGGCAACCAGAATATATTCGCCAACGGCCAGCGCGACACCAGCAACACGTTTACATTTAATTCGGTGGACGCCAACAATCTCTTCAATGGTTTGTCGTCAAGTTCCGTTGGGGAAAGCCGTTTCGTCCTGAATACCAACGAGCAGTTCCTGGCCGGCGGCCAAATTCAAACGAACACCTCGGTGTTTGACGCAATCGGCCAAGGATTGCCCGCGCCGCCGCCGGAAACGATTGAAGAACTGCACGTCAATACCTCGATGTATGACGTCTCGCAAGGAGCAAGCAGCGGCGCGCACGTCGCGGTCGCGACGAAGTCCGGTACGAATGACTTTCATGGGTCGGCTTATGAATATCATCAGACGGACGCGTGGAACGCGAACCAGTTCTTCTTTAACGCTGCCGGTAAAGATCCCATCACCGGCGATCCGCTCATTCCTCGGCCACCCTTGCATCGCAATACGTTTGGCGCGACGCTCGGTGGACCGATCTTGAAAAACAAGATGTTCTTCTTTGGATCGTACCAAGGGCAACGAGTATCCGACGCAACCAATGGTTCAACACAATTTGCCAACGTGCCATGCGTGGAGCAAGGTCCCATTGCGACCCAGACGCTGGTTTGTCTTTCGGACGACCGCAGTGCGGCGGGTTTGGCAGCTGTTGCCAGCGCCAACAATTGCGGGACGGTGGACAACGCAACGCCTTGTCTTACGGCGTCGCAGGTTGATCCGGTTTCGGCTGCAGTATTGAGCGCAAAAGCCGCCAATGGGAAGTTCCTGGTACCCTCCGCGAATATTTTTGATGCTGGACGAATCCAGGCCTTGGGTGGCAACGCGCAGGAAACAGGGCCTCCCAGTACGTTTAATGCGGATCAAGTTAACGGGAACGTGGACTATATCTTCAGCACGAAAGACAGATTGGCTGGCAAATATTACTTTCAGAACGACCCCTCGACTAGTCCATTTGCCGTCAGCCAAGTGCTTGGATTTCCGCAAAGTCTGCATGCCGGAAGCCAGGTGGTTTCGATTGACAACACCTTGAGTCTGACTCCGAATACGACGTGGGAACAGAGAATCGGATTCCTGCGGCAATTCGCGAATGCCAGCACGTCTCAGATTCTGACTCCCGCCGATGTAAACCTCAATCTATTGGGCAGTCCGGACTTCCCCGGCTTTACTATCAGCAACGCCGGATCTGGTAATTTCAACTCGCTGCGCATCGGACCCGCGAATAACTTCGCAAACGCCGGCGTTTTTCAGAACCATTTTCAGCTGGCCACAAATTACAATTGGAGCGTCGGCCGCCATACCATCTCCTTCGGCTTCAATGGCGACTACGGCCAGCTCAATGTCTTGAACCGCGAAAATCAAGTTGCCACCTTCACTTTCCGGAATTTTGCGAATTTTGTGACGGGGAAATTGGGCGGCAGAAACGGGGGCGGACAACTTCTGAACGGGGAAACAAACCGTTATTTCCGCGCGAAACAGACTGGTCTATTCGTGCAGGACAGCTTCAAACTAAAATCGAACTTGACGATCACCGGCGGCCTTCGTTGGGATTGGGATGGCCCGCTGTACGAAAAGAACGGGCTACTTACCAATTTCTACGCCAAGAACTATTCGTATGATCTTGCAACCGACACGATCAACAACATCGGGCTGGTGATCGCCGGCAACAACAAGCAATTCTGCAACACAAAATCCGTCTTTTGTTCGAACAGCGATTCGACGCTCACCGGCAGGCAATGGATCTTCGAACCGCGCCTTGGCGTGGCCTGGTCGCCGAGCTTTGTGAAAAATTTCGTTGTTCGGGCGGGATACGGTCTCTATGCCGACCGGGGAGAATTCTTCACGGAGTTTTCGCCGAGCGCGGGGTTGGGCATCAGCGGACCGTTCGGCGTGACGACTGAGCAACCTTTCACGGTGCCTTTCGCTAACACTTGCACGGGCACGGGTTGCCTTAGCAACAATCCGTTCGGCACTGCCGCGCCGCCACCTCCGCCGAAAGATCTATCAGGCGTCGCTTCACTCGTTCATAACCAGTCTGGTTTGAGCGGATGTACGGCTCCTGTGACTCCCACTTGCACGCCGACCGGAAATCCGCTGTTCGCCTTTCTATTCGGCGGTTACGATCCGAGGAACACCCTGCCTTATTCGGAAAACTGGTCGCTGGATGTGCAGTGGCAGCCGCGCGATACGCTGGTGATCGACATCGGATACGTTGGAAATCACGGCCAACATGAGCTGCTGCCCATTCCCTTTAACCAGCCGGGTATTGCGACGCCGACTCGTCCAATAAACGGCCAGATCTATTCCTATGGTTTTCAAGCTACCGACGCGGATGGCGGCAACGGCACGCTGCTCACCGAACAAGTGGGCACTACGATTGGAGAATTCGCCGGCGCCGACGGAAACTCGGCGCTTCGCGTCCCTTTCATCGGCTATAACCCGAACTCCGATTTTTGGGAAGCGGAAGGCATCTCCAACTACCATGCGCTTTTGGTGGGCGTCAAAAAACGCTTGAGTCATGGCCTCACGGTGAACGCTTCTTACACGTGGTCGCACGCTTTGGATGAAGGCGGTGGAATTTCCGAGGGATTATTCTTCAATGGGAATAATCCGTTGAATCCTCGAAGCGCTTATGGCAGTTCGAGCTTTGATCGCACTCATGTGTTCACGGTTAGCTATACCTACCAGTTCCCGAACTTCGTTAAGTCGCAAAGTTTTATGAAACACGTGGCCAACGGCTGGGGCCTTACGGGAATCACCATTGCGGAAAGCGGGCAGCCGTATAGCGTGTACGACTTCTCGGGAACCGTCGCGAGCCAGTATTTTGGAGCGGGCGACGACTTCATCACAAATCCCTTGCTGGCGATTCCGGGCGGAACCGCGAAGGGTGTGCAGCTGCAGGGAACGACCGGCGTCAACGCGAACAATCCGGTGTTGAACGCCAGCGCGTTCGGCATCACCGTGAACGCTCCGGGTACAAACGGTGTTCCACCCTGCGGTCCAACCACGGACGAGAATACGGCAGCAGCCGCATGCGACTTTTCCGAAACCGGGTTTTCCAACCAGGGGAGAAATACGTTTCGCGGACCGTTCCAGTTGCGGTTCGACTTCGGCGTTGTGAAGACATGGAAGATCTCGGAGCGGTTTAGCCTCCGTTATGATGCGCAATTCTTCAACCTCTTCAACCACGTTAGCTTCGACGCACCGAACAACAACATCAGCCTGAATCCGTGTTTTGGGCCAAACCTTCAAACCAGCCCGGCGAACGGATGCCAGTGGCTTGGGACGATTCCGGCTCCGGCGGGATTGACCAGTCCCATCGCTGATGGACTTCACAACCCGAACCAAGCCGCTCCATTTGGCTCCGGTGTAATTCAGGGAACTCTGGGCAGCCCAAGATTCATACAGATGGCGCTGCATTTGACGTTCTAGGAATTGCAGTCGCACTGAAATCGCACGTCCAGGCCCCGGACGCCAAGTCGAGCGTCCGGGGTCAATTTTTGTATGGACAGCCGTCGCAAATCTCCTAAATTGCGGTAGACTATAAGCCATATCCGAACCATGGGCTGTTGCATCCAATTCGGAGTATTTTGGTCGCATTTCGGTGCGACTTGCGTCTCAGGGAACGTCCAGAGATGGCTACAACAGAACCCGCATCCGCAAGGGTCGAACTTCCGGCGAGCCGCCCGGCTGTCGGAGAAGCTGTGCTCGAACGCATTGGAAACACGCCACTTCTTCGTCTAGAGCGTGTCGGCAGCGAATTTCACAACATTCAATTTTTCGCCAAGGCCGAATGGTTTAACCCCGGAGGCTCGGTCAAGGACCGCGCTGCGCTGCGCATGATTCGAGCAGGCTTGGCGGCCGGCAAGCTCTCGCTTGGAAAAACCATTGTGGACGCCACGAGCGGAAACACGGGCATCGCGTACGCGATGATCGGAGCCGCGCTTGGTTATCCGGTGAAGCTCTTCCTGCCGCACAGCGCTTCGCATGAACGCAAGCGCATCCTTATGGGGTACGGCGCGGAACTGGTCATGACGCCGGGCGATGAAGGAACGGATGGCGCCATTCGCCGCGTCCGCGAACTCGTGGCGGAAAATCCCGATGCTTATTTTTACCCGGACCAGTACAGCAATCCGGCAAACTGGCAGGCGCATTACCACACGACCGCAAACGAAATCTGGGAACAGACGCGCGGCGAAATTACGCACTTCGTTGCCGCGCTCGGCACCAGCGGAACATTCGTCGGCACGACGCGGCGCTTGCGCGAACTCAACCCCGCAATTCGTTTCGTCAGTCTCCAGCCGGACGGCCCATGGAACGGCCTCGAAGGCTGGAAGCACATGCCAACCGCGCTGCGGCCGGCGATTTATGACGACACACTCGCCGACGAAAATCTGGAAGTTTCGACGGAGCAAGCCTACCGGCTTGTGAAACGGCTCGCGCGCGAAGAAGGGCTGCTGGTCAGCCCAAGCGCCGCGGCGGCTTTGCTCGGCTGCTTTGCCGTCGCAAAAACAATTCCGCGTGGCGAAAAGGCGAACATCGTCACGATTTTCGCGGATTCTGCGTCGAAGTATTTGAGCGAACGTTTCTGGGATGAAGACTGAACATGGCCGAACCACTGCTGAGCATTAGCAAGGAACTTGCCGAGAGGATTCGCGCACACGGCGCGGAAACCTATCCGCACGAGTGTTGCGGCGCGCTGCTTGGGCGCGACAATGAACCGCGCGAGATTCTCGGCCTGTTCCCGCTCGTCAATCGGCGCGACGATTCGCCGCGCAACCGCTTTTCCGTATCAACGGCGGACGTCGTCGAAGCGGAAAAAGTGGCGCGCCAGCAGGGCCTGGATGTCGTTGGGTGGTATCACTCGCATCCGGATCATCCGGCGCGCCCGAGCGAATACGATCGCGAGCACGCTTGGCCGTGGTACAGCTACATCATCGTCAGCGTCGCCGAAGGTCAGCCTCAGGATATGACTTCGTGGCGGCTGAATGACGATCGCGAGCAGTTTTCGGCCGAAGCAATTGAGATCAAGCGCGGTGCGACGGTTTGAACGCGGAACGAGATTCGGCACGCAACGAAACAAAAAAACGGAGAGAAAAATGCCAGTTAAAGTGATTATCCCGACGCCGCTGCGAGTCTTTGCGGCAAAAAAAGATTCCGCCGAATTTCCGGCGAAGACCGTGGGCGAAGCGTTGGGCAAGCTAACGGTTGAATTCGGCGACCTTCGCAAGCATCTTTTTACGGACGAAGGAAAGTTGCGCAGCTTTGTGAACGTGTATCTGAATGACGAAGACATCCGCTACCTCGGCAAGGAAGACACGCCGACGAAAGATGGCGACGTGGTGAGCATCGTGCCGTCGATTGCCGGCGGAAAACTGTAATTTTTAGGAGCAAGACTGAAATGGCGACGAAAGCACAGACCGTGGATGCAAAAGCGCAATTCACCGGTCTTTCGAAAGACGAAATTCTGCGCTACAGCCGCCATTTGATCATGCCGGAAGTCGGCATGGACGGGCAGTTGAAGCTGAAGAACGCGAAGGTGCTGCTCATTGGCACGGGCGGGCTCGGCGCGCCGCTTGGCCTGTATCTGGCGGCGGCGGGTGTCGGCAAGCTAGGTCTGGTTGATTTTGACGTGGTGGATTCGACAAATTTGCAGCGGCAAGTGACGTTCGGCGCGCAAGACGTCGGCACTCCGAAAACGCTCGCGGCAAAAAATCGCCTCTCGAGTTTGAATTCGGATATCGAGATTGAAACGTTTGAGACGAAGCTCGAAAGCAGCAATGCGCTCGAACTCTTCAAGGATTTCGACATCGTCGTCGATGGCACGGATAATTTTCCCACGCGGTACCTCGTCAACGACGCGTGCATTTTGCTCGGCAAGCTGAATGTGTACGGCTCCATTTTCCGCTTCGAAGGCCAGGCCACCGTTTTCGGTGCGCCCGATGGCCCGTGCTATCGCTGCCTTTATCCGGAACCGCCTCCGCCGGGGCTCGTGCCTTCGTGCGCGGAAGGCGGAGTTCTGGGCGTTCTGCCCGGAATCGTCGGTTCGATTCAGGCGATGGAAACCATCAAGCTCATTATCGGGCGCGGCGACAGTCTTGCCGGCCGGTTGCTTCTCTTCGACGCGCTTGGCATGAAATTCCGCGAACTAAAGCTGCGCAAGAATCCGGATTGCCCCGTTTGCGGAAAAAATCCGACGATCACGAAGTTGATCGACTACTACGAATTTTGCGGTGTGCGTGGCGAAGAAGCGCCTGCTTCGAACGTGCAAGTGCCGGAAATCACGCCGCGCGAACTGAAATCGCGCCTGGATCGCGGCGATGACTTGTTCATTCTCGACGTTCGCGAACCGCATGAATTCCAAATCTGCAATTTGAATGGCCACCTCATCCCGCTCGGCGAACTTCCGCGCCGCGTCCATGAACTCGATTCATCCAAGGAAATCGTTGCGCATTGCCGCAGCGGAAAGCGCTCGGCGGATGCGGTAGACTTCCTTCGTAAAACCGGATTTCGCAAGATTCTGAATTTGAAGGGCGGAATTTTGGCTTGGTCTGACGAAGTGGACCCATCCGTGCCAAAATATTGAGATGGAATCTCGATCCGCGAAAAGAGCAACGGAAAAAATGAGTGTGTTCGACGAGATGTTGGCCCACAACGTTCGCTATGCGGAGACGTTCGGACTGGGCCACTTGCAAACTCCCCCGGTGCGAAAACTCGTCATTCTTACGTGCATGGATTCGCGCATGGACCTCGAGCAATTGCTTGGACTGCAAGTGGGCGATGCGCACATGATTCGCAATGCCGGCGGGCTTGCCACCGACGATGCGGTGCGTTCGCTGCTCCTTTCGACGCACTTGCTCGGCACCCGCTCCATCGCCATTATTCAACATACGGAATGCGGACTGCTTTCCATCACGGATGAACAAATGCGCTTTCGCTTGAGTTCAGAAATGGGGAAAGACGCTTCTCACCTGCAGTTTCACGCGTTCACCAATCTCGACAGCAACGTTTCCGATCAGGTAAAGCGAGTCCGCGAGCACCCATTTCTACCCAGGAATATTCAGGTGCGCGGCTTCGTGTACGACGTGAAGAAAGGTTCGTTGCGCGAAGTTCAAGTAGACTGAATAATTCAAGTAGACTAAACAAGACGTGCGGTCGATCGGAATTGACGTACTCAAATCAAACACAGAAAAGGGAAACGATGGCGGCGACGAAAATTACGATTAACAGCAATGGGTCTATCCGAGTCGAGGGCGATTTTGAGATTGTCGACCCGTCTGGAGCGACTTTTGGTCTGGCTGGACGCACTGCCATCGGCCTTTGCCGCTGCGGGCAGTCGGCCAACAAGCCCTTTTGCGACGGTTCTCACAATCGCGTCGGATTCACCGATCCGGTCCAAGCCCGAGACCTTCCGGCCCCGAAACCCAAGATTTGAAGCGGTTTAGCGTGTCCAAGTCGCATGAGACTGTATCAAACTGAGAAAGTGTTTCGATTAGGTGATTCTCATCGCGACCGACCGTAACTCTCTGGAAACAAATGCCCTATTTTGTCGCAAGGCTTGGCGCTTGAGATTTTGAACCGTCTCGCACGAGCGACCCGCTGAAACACCCAAACATCGCTCCACAATAACTTCTGTTTTTTCAACAACATACCAGCTCGAATTCTCCGTGAAAAAAGGGCACAAACGTGCATTTCTTCGGGTTTGTCCTGTTTTCATCGGCAGTTGGAGGAATTCGTGGGAGATTGGGCCAAAATCATCGGTGTTCTCCGGAAGCGTCCTTCCGTCGCATCGATCGCAGCGCTCTCTGTGCTTGCGCTGGCTTACGTCGCCACGATCTTTTATCTGCGCGCGTCGAATTTCTCCGGAACTCCGCAAGCCTATCTATACCTTGAAGTCGGAGGCACTCTCCTCAGTTTTTGCTATGCCGCCAATGCCTTGGTGCGCTTCCGCGGCACGCATGATCGCACTGCGCTGATACTCGCCTTCGGTTTTGTTCTTTCCGGAATGATTGAGACGATCGGCTACTTCAGCCTCAATGGCGGCTTGCGCGGAAGTGCAGCCGCGATGGCGCACATTCCGATGGGTTGGATGGTGAGCCGCACGCTGCTTGCCGTTCTGCTGCTGGCTGCGCTTGCCGTGGAACGATTTATGCCCACCGCGCGGCAGCCCAGCAAAGAGATCGCTGGCGTACTGCTCGTTGTGGCGTTTGCCGCGTATGGGACAAGCGCGGCGTTCCTTGCCGCGCCCGCCGCTCCGGTTCCGCAAGCGCTCCAAGTCATTTCGCGGCCATGGGATTTGTTGCCGGCCGCGCTTTTCCTTTTTGCCGCCATCGCGTTTCGAAGCCGTTTTCGCAAGGAAAAGAACGGTGGCTCGCTTTACGACTACTCATTGTTCATCGTGGCTTCGCTCAACGTCGCGTGCCACGTTGCCGCGGCGTTTTCGCGCCATTTGCTGGATGGTCCGTTCTTCCTCGCCGAGATGAGCAAGACGGTCAGCTATGTCGTGATGCTCTGTGGCGCGCTGCTCGACCAGGCGCGATTGTTCGATCAAGTTCGCACGCTCGCCGTCAGCGATCCATTGACCGGTCTTGCCAACTACCGCCGCCTCCTCAGCGTCATGGAAGCGGAGCTTGATCGTTCGCGGCGCACGCAACGCCCGTTCAGCGTCGTGCTGTTCGATATGGACGGCCTCAAAGCCATCAACGATCAATACGGACATCTGACAGGCAGCCGGGCGCTCGTTCGCCTCGGCAAAGTGCTGCGCAACCACAGCCGCGCGATCGATACCGCGGCTCGCTACGGCGGAGATGAGTTTGCGATTATCCTGCCGGAAGCAGGGAAGGACATCGCGTCACGCATCGTTTCGAGAATCCGCGAACGGATGGCATCGGATGCCGAGCAGCCATCGCTTTCGGCGAGCGCCGGAGTTGCGGCATTTCCCGAAGACGGCGACACGCCGGAAAAACTTCTTGCCGCCGCCGACCGCGCTCTGTACCGCATGAAGCACCGCGGAAGCAGCATCAAAAATTTATCGCGCATCGCTGCGTGCTTGTGAGTGGATGACATGTCCCCCCTTCGCAGCCGTATCTATCCGTTTCATCGCACTGAAAACCGAATCCCCATGGAGATCGGCTGCTATCTCGAAGGGAATCGGCAGGTTCCTGGCGCGGAATCGACGTTCACGGAGAACGTCAGCTCCAATGGAGCGCGCGTAGTCAGCATACGCAAGTGGGAGCCGGATGACCGGCTCGTCCTTTCTTTGCGCAACGGAGAGTTTCGTTCCTCGGCTCGAGTGGCATACTGCCAACCTTTGCAAGGCGACGGCTTTGCCATTGGGGTGGAGTTTCTCGACGCAAAGGGACGATGGATTGTTCAAAACGCTAGATAGCTCGGCCCAACGGCGTAGCGGAGAGGAGGGAACGACCGGAACAACGTGAAGAATGAAACTAGCGCAAAGTTCTTAGTTGTATGCTGAAGCGCCGGAAGCCTGAGAAGGAGCCTCCGGCGCTTTCGCTTTTTGGCCGCCGATTTCTTGCTGCCTACAAATCTTCCAGCTTCAAGTCAACGTCCGCGTTTTTCCACGATTCCTTGAACTGCCGATCCACCCAGGCGGCATCCGTGTCCGAATGTTGGGCGGCAAGCGCCTCGCGCAGTCCGAAGAGCGAACGTGGGTTCCGCGGATTCCGTTCCAAATCTTCCCGGAATGCCATTTCCGCATCGTAGGGCTTCGCCACCTTCATGTACGCCGCGCCAAGCGATTCGCGCACGGGGTAATACCAATCGGCCGGCTCGTCGTAAGCAAGTTTGTCCTGTGCATCCACGGCCGCGAGCCAATGTTTGATGGCGTCGTCCAGCTTGTTTTGCGCTTCCGCGATGCGCGCGGCGAGAACTTCGTGCGCGACTACGTGTACGGGTTTGCCGGAAGCCTGCAGTCCAAATGGAGCAGTTGCGGGAATCGCGGCCTCTTCTTTTTCGAACGCGGCAAACTCCGCGGCGGCTTTGCTTGCATCGTGTTGCGCGCTGAGCGCCAGCGTCCGCGAATAGCGCCACATCAGATGCGTCTCCGCAAGAGTAATGGCCGGCTCGGGCCGCGCAAGAATCGCCTCCCACTTTGAAAAGCGCGCATCCACCCAGATCGGTGTCATCACGAAGCCGTCGAGCATCGGCATCATCGCCGCGTGCGGCATCAAGCGTTTTGCCAGCGCGTCGGCCGCTTCTTTGGCCTCTGCATAACGCCCTTCCATGCTTGCGGCCATCGCCAGAAAGTGTTCGTTGTGGCTGTGATACATCAGGTCGTACATGCTGCCGGAACGGTCTGCCTCTTCCGCATACGCTTTATCAACCTGCGCAGCCTTCCTGTTTCGCTCGGCCGCGCGCGAAAAATCGCCGGTTCTTGCGTAAATGTGCGAAGGCATGTGCACCAAATGGCCCGCTCGCGGAATGAGCGTTTCCAGCCGCTGCGCGCTCGCAAGCGCGCGTTCCGGATTTGGCGAAGCCTCCAAAGCATGAATGTAATAATGATTCGCGCCAGCATGCATCGGGTCGCGCGTCAAAATGGATTCCAAAACTCTGATAATCTCTTCCGTACGTTCGCCCGGCTTTCCATCCAAGGTCCAAAGTTTCCATGGGTCGAGGTCCATCAAACTTTCCGCGTACAGGGTTGCGGCATCCAGATCTTCCGGATACTTGCGCGAGAGCGTGCGCATGCCCATCGCGTAGATATTTGCCAATTTCTTGTAGTCGGGCTTCGCGTCGTTCGAATAACGCAACATCAGCGTCGTCACATAGTCTTGCTCCACTCGCGGCGCATGCTCGGCCAGCCTGGACGCATTCTGGATCGTTTCGAACGCGATTTTTTCCCGCTCCGCGTCTACGTTTGCGTTGTAGTTTGGTCCAACCGCCATCGCAATGCCCCAAAGCGGCATCGGCGATTGCGGGTCGAGTTCCGCGGCCTTCTGAAACGCGCGCGCCGCCTCTTCGTGGTTGAAGCCGTAAAGCAGCGTGATTCCCTGGTCGAAGTATTCCTGCGCCTCATTGCTTGTCGTTTGAATCGGATGATGCTGCCGCCCCACCGCCGTTAGCGACAAATCGGCCGACTTGTTCGAAGGGGCTTTTTCCTGCGCATTTGCCGGGCAGAAAAGACCAACGGCAATCGTACAAATCGCAGCTCTGAGTTTCATGAATGACCCCCGCTTGAAGAGTGCCCTTACTCTCTTACAAGGGCCAATTCGATTGCAAGGACTTCACGCGGAATCGGGCAATAGTGGCACGAACGAGCGAAGAGGAAGACGATCGGCGAAGTCGGAACGTTTAGTCGCAATGCGTTTCGGTTTTGAACCGCATTGCGACTCAGTTGCGTAATTTGTTTCCCGGCTATATCTATTTCGTGTTCGTGCATCCTTACTTTCGAGCGGCGCGCTCATAAACCTGTATGGTGTTGTCCACCATCCGGCCGGCCGACATGTCTTGCTCAATCTTGCGGCGAGCCTGATTGCCCAGTTTGCTTCGGAGAGTGTAGTCGCCAAGCATTCGCAGCAATTCCGCCGACAACAAGTCCGGCTTAGCTTGCGTCGCCAACAATCCGGTAACTTCGTGTTGGACATATTCCGGAACGCCGCCGCTCGACACCGCCACTACGGGGAGGCCCCAGGCCATCGCCGCAAGCAGGGAAGTGCCAAGCGGTTCGGCCAGCGAGGGAAACGTGAAGACGTCCAGTGCCGCATACACCTGTCTTATGTCTTCAACAAATCCCGCAAAGATGACTGCGTCTCGCTGACCAGAACTTTCGGCGATCGATTCGATCGTCTTGCGGCAACGTCCATCGCCGGCAAGCAGCAGGCGAGCTTCAGGAAACCTTGCGCGCACCGCTGGAAAAGCGCGCACGAGTTGCTCCTGTCCTTTTTCGGGAAGGAGATAACCGACACATCCAAGCAGGATGTTGCGATCGTCCACGCGCCATCGCTTTCGCGCGAATGCCCGCTCCTGTTCCGTGATGCGTGGCGGTATTTCCACTCCTTCGTAAACGATTTCGATATGTTCCGCACCGATGCCGGAATCGAGCAAGCTCTGAGCCACGAATCGCGAGATCGCCACAATGCGACTGGCGGTCAAATATCGTTTGAGCGCAACGCGGCCTTTTTGAATGGGATAAGCGACCCGCCGCGAAACAATCACCGGAACCGCCGTGTGCGCGCGCCCGAGCCAGGCGGACGTCAGCGCGTGCGGCTCGTTCACGTGGACGAGATCGAAGTTTTCCCGCGCAAGCAATCGCCGCAGCAACCAGGCAGCCAGGAACCTCCGGGCGCGTGTTGCCACTGCGTGAACCGGCACGCCGGCGGCAGCGGCTTTAAGCGCCAACGGAGAACCTTCCACCGCGAGAAGTTGCGCATCGACGCCGCAAGCCCGCAGCCCGGTAACGGTCAGAAACGCCTGGCTCTGTCCGCCTCTCCACTCGCGGTCCAAATCGACGAACAGAATCTTCATTGAGTGCGACCCGCTTGCTCTTTCGCCACGAGCGCGCCAAGCCTTTGAAATTTCAGCCGCACCGACCGCGCCGCCATTTGCGCGATCAGCGCGCCGCGATGGCCATCCAGAAATCCCGCTCGGAATACGAAGCTTTGCAAGTACGTCCACGGTGTTGCAAACCACATCGCCGCTCGCCATCGCCGCTTGCCCGAGTCAAACATCTTTTGCGCGGCCAGAGTCGAATAGCTTTCGACCTTCGCTTCGTGCTCGGCGAAGGTTTCAATTGTGTAGTGCAGCAAATCGCCTGTTAGCCGCCCAACTTCCGCGTCAAATACCAATGTCTCGTGAACGATCCCTTCGTAATGCGCCGCGCTTTTCCGGTATAACCGCCGCTGCAGATTCGGGTACCAGCCGGAATGCCGTATCCACCCGCCCAAATATTGCGTGAGCCGTGGCCCTTCGTAGACCGCAAATTCCGGTTCTCTCTGTTTCCAATCGAGCAAGGAAGCGCGCAACTCGTCGCTAAGCGCTTCGTCCGCGTCCAGCGTGTAAATCCATTCGTGGCTGGCCTGTGCGACCGCAAAATTTCTCTGATCGCCGAAATTTGTCCAGTCGCGATGTACGAGCTTCGCGCCGTGTTCTCGCGCAATCTCTTCAGTCCGATCGGTACTGCCGCAATCCACAACGATTATCTCGTCCGCGACGCCCGCAATGGACGGCAGCGCCCTCGCCAAATTCTTTTCTTCGTTTCGGGTAATCATGCAGAAGGAGATGCGATTCATCGGTGGCTATCGCCGAGTTTTCTTCGTTGTCCGCCGTTGCCGCAGAACCTTCGCGGGGTTTCCCGCTACGATCGCGCCGGCGGGCACGCTTTTGGTGACGACACTTCCGGCCCCAACGATCGCCCCCGCGCCGATCGTCAAATTGCTCAAAATCGTCGCGCCCGAGCCGATCGACGCGCCTTTCTTCACGAGCGTCTTTTCCAATTTCCAATCCGCGTCCGTCTGCAATTCGCCGCTCTCGGTCGTTGCGCGAGGGTATTTGTCGTTCGTGAACGTCACGCCATGGCCGATGAACGCGTTATCTTCAATTTCCACGCCCTCGCAAATGAACGTATGGCTCTGCACTTTGCAGCGTTTCCCCACGCGGGCATTGCGTTGAATTTCGACAAACGCCCCAATTTTTGTTTCGTCGCCCACTTCGCATCCATACAGGTTGATGAATTTCGAAAGCTTTACACCCTTTCCCAGCTTCACGTCGGGCGCGATCGAATTGAATTCGTTCATACCGTCACCGCTTCGCCCCGATTGCGAATGGACCGGTCCGCTGCTTCGAGCAACCGCACAATTCTCAGCCCGTTCAAGCCGTCATTGAACGGTTTTTGGTTTGATTCGATGCAATCCAGAAAATATTCCGCTTCCGCGGTAAGCGCTTCGCTTGGTTCGACGCGCGGCGACCACATATCGCCCGAACGGTAGTTGACGAGCAATTTGTGAACTCCCTCTCCGTCCGCAATGGACACGCCTCGGTCGTAAACCTTCAATTTTTCATCCGTCTCCAGATCGTTCCATACCAGCATTCTTTTCTCGCCGCCAAGCAGCGTCGTTCGGATCTTGACGGGCGAAAGCCAGTTCACATTTATATGGGCGATCATTTTATTCGGAAAGTAAACCGTGATGAACGCGATGTCTTCCAGGTTATTGAAGTGCCGCGCGCCGGTCGCGACGACGGCCTCCGGCTTGCTCCGGATCACGTGATCCATGATGGAAAGATCGTGCGGCGCAAGGTCCCAAATCACGTTCACGTCGTGTTGAAACAATCCGAGATTTACGCGCAGTGCATCATAATAATAAAGCTCGCCAAGCGATCCTTCTTCCACCAGCTGGCGAATTTTGCGCACGGCGCCCGTAAACAGAAACGTATGATCCACCATGATTTGCAGTTTCTTGCGTTCCGCCAGCTCAATCAGCTCTTCCGCTTGCGCGGAGCTTTGCGTAAAGGGTTTTTCGATAAATACGTGCTTTCCGTTTTCAAGCGCCTTCTTCGCCAATTCGAAATGCGTGCCGACGGGCGTCACGACGGCGACCGCATCGATCTTTGTTGACGCCAGAATTTCGTCCGGATTCGTTGTGAAAGGAACTGCGGGCAGCAGCTTTTGCAATCGTCCTCGCGCCTTCTCGTCCCGGTCGCAGACCATCGCAACTTCCGCGCGCGCCCGCGAATGAAAATTCCTCGCTACGTTTGGTCCCCAGTATCCATAGCCAAGCACGCCGATGCGAATCATGCCGCTCCGAGCTCTTCTGAATTTGCCGCGCCAAAACCGAAAAGTTCTCTATTGCTTCCGTTCGAGCCCCACTCGAATCATGCTGCTTCCGATGCGAAACTCGGCGCCATCCTGAAGCATCGCCGCGCGTACCCGCTCGTCTTCGAAAAATGTCCCGTTCGTCGAATCCATATCCTTCAAATTAATGTAACCTTCCTTGACTTCAATCAAGCAGTGGTGACGAGAAACTTCCGGATCGTTCAAGCTGATATCTCCGCCCTGCCTGCCCAGAATCACTTTCGCCTTTTCCAGTTTTCTGACCAGCCCTTTGTCCGGCCCCTCAATCACACTTACGCTTGCCGTGACCCCGGCCGGCAACGCCAACGATGGATCCTGCAATCCGAGTCCGCCTCCGCCTTCCGAGCCGGTCCGAGCAAACGAGGGCAATGGCGACATGACGATTGTCGAGTCAGGCTTCAACTTTACTTCCACAACGGTCGGCTTCCCGCACTTCGAGCAGCGAAATTGCACTTTCGCGTGGCGCGCGATCTCCGCATCCTTCAGATTATGTTCCGCGCCGCAACTGCCGCACTTTACCTTCATACTCCCTGAGTATAACGTTTTCGTCGATTTGCGGCGCGGTCTGGGCGGATCACTCCTTTCGCCCGCCGCTATCTTCCTCGCGCGGCTCCTATGTTAGAATTAACGATTCAAATCCGAGCAGGAGATGCAGGGTGACGGACCATATTTCGCGCAAGGAACTCAAGCAAGACAAGATTCGGGAGTCGTTCGCCCACGGCGCCGAAGCGGTCTATTCGCACAGCCAGCTCGCGGGCCTTTTGGTCGCGGTCGCGCTCGCTGCCGTGCTCGGTTACGCCGGTTGGAAGTTCTATACCGACCGCCAGACCCTGCAAGCCTCCGCCGCGTTCGACGAAGCGAACAAGGCGTACAGCGCACGCATTGGCGTTGCAAACGCTTCCGCGGATGCGAGTGACATTTCCTTTCCCACCGAAGAAGCGAGATCCGAAGCCGCATTGTTGAAGTTCACGATGGTTGCCGACAAGTATCCCCACACCAATCCCGGACGCCTCGCCCGCTATTACCAAGCGCTCGAATTGGAAGATCTGGAACGCCACAATCAAGCCCTCGAGGAATTGAAAAAGATCAGTGCTGGCGGCGACAAGGAACTTGCCGCCATGGCGCAATACCAGATGGCGAACATTTACGCCCGCACCGGCAAAACCGACGATGCCGTGAAAACCTACCGCGCCCTCGCCGATCAGCGCTCGGTTTTCGTCCCGCGTCCACTTGTGCTCGTGGAGCTCGCCGATTTTCTGCGTCAGAGTAATCCTTCGGAAGCCGCCAACCTGTATCAGCAAATCAAGAAAGAGTTTCCCGATTCAAGCGTCGTCGAGCGGGCCGACCGCGGTCTCGGCATGATTCCGCCAAAATCCTAAACGAACGCGAATTTCCCTCGCGCGAAGAGGCCTCTATCGAACGCGACTCCATGCTCGTCGCTTGGGCCATGCGGGAAGCCGATTCGCGCGGCCGCCGTTATCCGGAACCGCCCCATCCCTATCGTGGAGAATTCGCTCGCGACCGCGACCGCATCATCCATGCGCGCGCCTTTCGCCGCCTCGAGGCGAAAACGCAAGTTTTTACCACGCGCTATTCAGACCATTTTCGCGATCGCCTGACGCACACGCTGGAAGTGACTCAGATCGCGCGCACCGTCGCCGGCGCAATGGGCCTGAATGTCGATTTTGCCGAAGCCCTCGCGCTTGTTCACGATATTGGCCATCCGCCGTTCGGCCACGCCGGCGAACGCCGCCTCGACGCCTTGTTGCGCGGCTATGGCGGCGGCTTTGACCACAATCTCCACGCGCTCCGCATTGTCGAACAGTTCGAACAACGCTTTCCCGCCCACCCCGGGTTGAATCTCACGTTTGAAGTCCGCGAAGGAATCATTAAACATTCGCGCGACTATTCTTCGCAAAAATTTCCGGAGCTGAGCGAATATCTCCTGGACCAAACGCCGCCGCTCGAAGCGCAGTTAATTGATCGCGCCGATGAAATCGCCTACAACACCGCCGATCTTGACGACGCGATGGAAGCTGATTTGCTCGATCTCGATCGGTTGAGTCTCGAAGTGCCTCTTTTCGCCGCTGTGTTTTCCGAGGTCTTGAGTCGTTATCCCGAAGCGCAAACCAAATCGCAATTCAATGAAACGCTAAAACGTGTCGTCGACTATCTTGTAACCGATCTTATTAATGCGTCTGCTTGCGCGGTACGGGAACACGGAATCAGCACCCTCGCCGATGTCCGCTCTCTACCGCTTCGTCTCGCTCAATTCAGCCCAACCGCGGCCGCAGAGATCGCCGCGCTGAGGAAATTTCTCTTCCTGCACGTCTACAATCATCCCTCGATTACGGAAGATCGCGATCGCTCGGTCCAATGCCTCGACGAGCTTTTTGTTTTTTACATGGGGAACGTTGGATCGATGCCTTCGGCTCACGAGGCGCTCACCGCTTCTTCTCCGCGCCACGTCGTTGTTTGCGATTACATCGCCGGCATGACCGACCAATTTCTTTTGAAGCAGCATCGCGAAAACATCGCGGCCTGAGCCGCTCCGGCAGCTATTCGTTCGAATTGAATGTATTGCACGCCGCAATCGAACCGTTATCCAGCCCTTTGCGGAACCAGCTCATTCGCTGCGCCGAACTTCCGTGCGTAAATGTTTCCGGGCTCACATGGCCCGTCGCCATTTTCTGCAGCCGGTCGTCGCCCACGGCCGCCGCGGCCCCCAATGCCGATTCCACGTCGCCCCTTTCGAGCAGCCCACGCTCCTCGGTCGAATGCGCCCAAACGCCGGCCAGGCAATCCGCTTGCAATTCCATCCGTACCGAAAGCGCATTCTGCTGCCGCGGATTTTGTTGCTGCAGTCGGCGAACTTTCGCTTCTATTCCGACCAGTTTTTGCACGTGATGTCCAACTTCGTGTGCCAGCACGTACGCCTGCGCGAATTCGCCGGGTGCACCAAACCGCTGCTTCAATTCATCGTAAAAACCCAGGTCAATATAGACCCTCTCGTCTTCGGGGCAATAAAACGGCCCGGTCGCGGACTCCGCCGCGCCGCATCCAGACCTTGTGTAATTGTGAAAAAGAACCAGCTTTGCATGCCGGTACTGCTTTCCCGTTTGCTGCGGCAGAATTTGCTCCCAGTTTTTTTGCGTATCGTCCAGGACAAACGAAACGAACTGCACGAGCGGTCTTTCGGCCGCGGTCCTCGCCGGATTGGGCCGGCTCGCCACCGGAGTCGCCCCGCCGCCGCCGATGAGGGCAAAAAAGTTCTGCTTAAAAACCAGGCTCAGGATGAGCAGAACAACCGCGCCGCCGAGTCCGATGTGCATTCCGCCGAACTGAAATCCGCCTCCGCCCGATTCGTCTTCGTCTCGGCGATCCTCAATGTCCTGGCTTTCGCCTTCGGGTGTCCATTTCATCGCTGCTTCTCCCGGAGCTGCTTTCGAGGATGGTAGCATCCTTCAATTCGTGCGAGAGAGCGAAAGCATCAGAACAAGATAGTTTTTTAGATTCTGCGTGATCAGAAAATTCGCTTTCACATGCTGGTGGCCTTGTTCTCCGAGTTTTTTCGCAATTTCGGGGTGCGAAAGCAAATATCGTATTTGATACGCCGTGCCTTCCACCGAATGCGCCAGCAAACCGGTGTGTTTGTGGATCACCTGATTCGGGATGCCCCCGACGGCCGAAGCCACAACCGGTTTCCGTTTCCAAAGCGCTTCCGCCACCGTCAGCCCGAAACCCTCGCGCAAGCTCTTCTGAATCACAATCGTCGAAGCGCGTTGCAGCGCATTCACTTCCAATGGCGCCCACGCCGGCAATTCCAGAATGTGGATGTCTCGGTCGCCATCCGCTTCTCGCCGCACTTCGTCCAGCACGATTGCTCCCTCCGGATCGTCCGATGCGCCTCCGCCCGCGAGCACAAGCTGGCAATCGAAATAGCGTTTCACAATTCGGTATGCGCGAATCACGCCCACCGGATCTTTGAGCCGGTCGAATCGCGATATCTGCGTCAGAATCGGCCGTTGCGAATCGATCGAAAAGCGCCTCAACACCGACGCAACGAATTCTTCATCCAGATCGCGGTTCTTCTCCGACAGCGGATCGATGGACGGGTAAAAAAGGTATTGCGGCACCGGCAGTTGCCGCGAAAACTCCGGCGACGAAAAGATCGCACCGTCGTAACGCGAAACGTAGGGCGCCAAAAATCCCCACACCGCCGAGTTCGGCCGCGACAAGTCGATGTGGCATCTCCAAATCCAGTGGCCGGCTTTTTCGCTTCGCGCTTCGATCAGGCCCGCCGGTTGTGGGTCGTGGATGATTGTGAACTCCGCATCGCGCCGCACCATTTCAAAGTTGCGCCGGTTGTATTCGCGAAAAATCGCAAAGTCTTCCGGCCGCGTCGCATACGCGCCGCCATGCAGCGCGTTGTGAAACGTTTTCGTCACTTCAAAAAAATCCGCTCCGCCCTGCATTACGTCCCAATGAATGTCGATTTCCAGTTCTTCCGCCAGGGGAATCAACCGGTTCAAAATCTCCGCCACGCCGCCGCCCACCGCGGTCGAATTGATCATCTGCACGGCCTTTCCTCGCAGCGGTTTCGCCAGCGCACGCAGTTCGTCCACTTCGGGTTGGCCGAGCAATGGCCCATACGCTTCCAAAGGTACCCGGTTTATCACTTGCGTCGCCGTCATGCTTTTTCATCCTCCAATTCAATCAGCCGCACCAGGCTCGCTCTCGCGCTATCCAGCGTGTTCGTATACACATCAATTCGATTCACTTTGTTTGCCAGGGTGTCCATGCCCAGGCTGTTTTCGAGCCACACCGAAAAATCGTTTGTACGCAAATGAAGGCGCAGCCGCGACGAAATGAAATGAAAATAAAAGGAAGAGTGGCTGAGCTTCCCGATTCCGTCGCGAAATTCCTGCAAATTTTGCGCGGTTAGCCCCAGCGGCTCGGTCACTTCCACGCTCTCGCAAAAATAAAACGGTTCGAGCGCTTCTTGCGCGGCGTAGTTGGGAAATTGCGAGCAATACGCGCCGACCACCCGCCGCAAATCGCTCCGCAATTCCGCGATCGACAGATAGTCGCGAATATCCAGCGCCGCCAATCGCTCCGCCAGTTCATCGCGATTGGCGGAAGCCAGCACCCACTGCGCGAAATCGTTCGAAAAGCCTTCCGTCAAAAAATGGTGGCTGCCCAATGTTTGAAACGTATGGTGAAAAATCGACGCGTCGCTGCATTCTTCCAATCCCTTGAGGAATTCCGTCAGCGTTCGCGCGCATTGATTTCCGATCCGCGTCAGATAAGCCACCGTAAAAAATGAAAAGGGAGTTCCGACTGCCTGCACCGTGCTGGTCATCGTGACTTTGCTTCCTCCGCGCGAATTTCCTCCTGCTTCGGCGTCTCACCGCGATCGGGTGCGTCAATCCGGATTTCCGTCAGATCGGACAGTAAACTTGCCGCCCAGCGGTATACGTTGTGCTCGCGTATATTCTTCCGCATGTGGCGCATCCTTGTTTCCTGCTCCTCTTCCGGCATCTCCAGCGACCGCAAAATAGCCGCCGCAACCTGCTGCACGTCGTAGGGATTCACCAGCAGCGCATCGGTCAGCTCCAGCGCCGCCCCCGCAAACGTGCTCAAGATCAGTGCGCCGCGTTCGTCTTCTCGCGACGCAACGAACTCTTTCGCAACCAGATTCATCCCGTCGTGCAGCGATGTCACCACGCACACCGAAGCCGCGCGGTAGAATCGTGCAATCTCCCGGTGCGAATGATGCTTTCGCAGCAACAAAATCGGCTTCCACCGGCCGTTCTGGAATCGCGCATTGATTCGGTCCGCCTCCGCCGACACTTCTTCCAGAAACTGGCGGTACCGCAAAATCTCGGTACGGCTTGGCGCGCCAATCTGCACGAACGAAAATCGCCCTTGATATTCCGGGTGCACCTCGAGAAATCGTTCGATCCCGCGAAACCGCTCCAAAATTCCTTTCGTGTAATCCACGCGATCGACGCCAATGCCCAGCAGCGACGCCTCAATTCCCAATTCCCCCATCAGCGCCGCGCGCTCCTCGCCCGAACTTTTCCACTCCGCCTGCTGCGCCGTATTTTCCGGAAACGCCACGCTAATCGGATACGGCCGCACCAACGTCGCATGTCCTTGCCGGTTCACCGCAAATCGATCCCATTCCGTCAACGCCTCCAGCGCGCGATCCACCGTCGCCAGAAAATTGTTGCAATGCGTCTGCGTGTGGAAACCGATCAGGTCGGCGCCAAGCAGTCCGTCCAACACTTCGCGTTGCCATGGGCAGATTCCAAACACTTCCGGATTCGGCCAGGGTATATGCCAGAAGATCGCGATTCGCGCGTCCGGCCGCGCTTCCTTCACCATTCGCGGCAGCAACGCAAAGTGATAATCCTGCGCCAGTAAAATCGGCGATTCCGTTCCTTCCATCTCTTCCAGCACCGCGTCGGCGAATCGGCGGTTCGCCACCTGGTAATGGCCCCAGTCCTCCGGCCGAAACGTCGGTCGCGTATGCGCAATGTGGCACAGCGGCCATAGCCCTTCGTTTGCGAATCCCTGGTAGTAGCCCTTTTCCTCTTCGTCGCTCAGCCACACGCGTCTCAGCGTATAGCTCGGACGCTCCGGCGGCACCCGCATGTGATCGTTCGCGTCCGCCGTCTCGCGGTCCGCCGTTCCGCTTCCGTGCGCGATCCACGTCCCGTCGCAAGCCAGTAACACCGGCTCGAGCGCCGTCACCACGCCGCTCGCCGGCACGATCGTTTCAATTTCCTTCGCGCCGCGCATGTGAATGTACGGCTCGCGATTCGACACCACGAATAGCGGCTTGTCGCGCAGTTTGTTGCGTATGCTCACGCGCAGCCGCTCCGCCGTCCATTGCGTCGCGTTCGTATCGCGCAGCCGCGCCTCTTCTTCCGCCGCCGCTCGAGCCACTCCCAAATCCCGCGCCAGATGCGTCACTTCAACATTGATCTCTTCGAACAGCTCGCCTTGCGGCAAGGTGTGGCCTGCGGCGCTTTCTCCCTTTCGCAAATGCTGCAGCCACTGCGCCATCTTTCGCAGCGGGTCCATGAACGTCCATCGCACCAGCACCAACGCAAGCGCCGTGATCAGGATCGTCTCGAGCAATGCCGTGAGCATCGAATCGCGCAACGTCCGCAGAACGCGCGAATCGATGTAGCTTGTGTCGTAGATCACCAGCAGCGCGCCCGCCGCCTGCTCGTTGCGGTGCAGGGGCAGCGAATAGAAATACAGCGGCGTATCGTCAATAGACGACGCATCGCTCTCGCTCTTGTCTTTCGCGATTGCCTCGACCGCCACCGCCGGCGCCGACCGAAAATAACTTCCCAGCGTCGACGTCATCGCCAGTGGCGCCCCGTCGGCTTCATACACGGCGATCCCTTTCATGTGTTCGCGTTGCGCGAACCGGTCCACCACTCGCTGCATCGCGCGTTCGGATCCGCGGTCTTTCTTTTCAAATTGCGGCTCGATTGATTCCTGCAAACTGTCCGCAAGCATTTCCGCGCGCCGCGCCAGATCCGTCCGCAAATTCTTCCGTTCCGTTCGCACCTGATAACCGGCGAACAGCAGCGACACCGCCGCCACGCTCACCACCAACGGCAACACGATTTTCAGCGTTGTGCGCATCGCATGCCTCATTTCGCTTCGATCGATACGGAATTACACGGTCAGACAAACGTGGACACTGGGCAGGGGCTCTATTCGTACCGCAATACGTTTGCCAAGTCACGCGGTTATTTAACTACTTGTAGTTTCACTTCTTTACAGGCGGTCTCGTTCGCGAGCCAGTACTGGTATCAGATTGCCTGCGCAAAATTTACACTCCTGGCAGTCGGCGCTTTTTTCTCGCCTTTTTGCCTTTGCGGCCACTCGCACACTCTTTCGCCGCCGCACCATTCGGAATCTGCGAGAATAGAATCACTCGGAGTTCGCGTCACTTCGCCATGGCGACCAACCAAACCCAATTCGCTTGGCCTTTACGAAAGCCGCGTCAACTCGTCTACGTCGAGCTCGGCCCGTTCAATGGCGGCATGGTGCTCGGCATTTGCGATCTCGGTCTCACCTTCCGCGCCGTCGCTCCGCTCAAATCCGATGGCCCGATCAACTTTTCCTTCGCCCTCGACGGCAAGACTCGCTTGCAGGGAGTCGGCGAAATTGCCTGGACGGAAGAAGACGGCAAAACGGGCGGCCTGAAATTTGCAACCGTTTCACCGGAGTTCCGCGAATCGTTGCGCGCTTGGCTCCAGGATGAAATCTCTCCGAAGAACGCGGGCCGCGAATATACTCCGGCCTCCGCTTTGCCATTGGACTCGATGGACAAAATCAAATCGAGCATCCGCGAAGGCAAAACGGAATCAATTAGAGCTTCCGTTTTGCGCACGGAAGAAAATCTTGTCGAAAAAGACGTCGAAGAAAAAAGTTCGCCGGCAAGTCCGGCTCCAGTTCCGCAGATTTTTCAGAAGCCAATCGTCCCCAGCCAGCCGGACCGGTCTTCCTTGGACGCGGTAAGGCAAGAGCCCTCGCCTTCTTCGGATCAGGCGCCTGCTTCGGATTCAGCTTTCGCTCTTTCGAATTTTCGCCTGCCCTTGGCTTCGCCTCCCGTGCCGCCACCGGCAGAAACTGCCGCGACTCCCGTATCTCCAAGTTCTGCCGTTCCCGCGCCGCCGCCTCTCGCCGCAACTCATTTCCCGATCGATGTTCCGCCAACTGACCGTTCAATCCCCGGCGCTGAGCCCGCACCATCGTTCGGGCAGGACGCATACCCGCAAGATTTACCAGTCGAACCTCCCCGTTTGAATCGCGCTGCCGCCGCTGGCATCGTCGCTTTGGCGCTTGCCGTGATTCTCGGCGCCTTGCTTTTGAACTTTCGCCGCGAAGCCGGCGAAACGCTGATCCGGCTTGGCCAGAAACTTGCCGGCGAACAACAACAACAACAACAACAACAACAACAACAACAACAACATCCCGCAACTTCTCCTCCTGTCTCGCAACCTTCGGCGAATACTGCTAGCGACAATCCGGCGAATGCAATTTCGCCGGCTCCTTCCAAGCCCGACGAACACTCGGTTGAAACCGCCATTCCTCCCGCGCAATCGGCTCCCGCATCCCAGCAGCCGATCGCAAAGCTGGAAAGCGTGCCGGCATCCGAAGACGGCGGCACCGGCCAGAAAGAATTTGATCGAGCAAGAATTATTTTGAAAGGGAATCGCCGCCAGCGCGAAATTCCGGAGGCGGTCGCGCTTCTCTGGATTGGCGTTCGCAAGGGTTACGTACCGGCGGAAGTGACGCTCGCCGATCTATACGCCCGCGGCGACGGTGTGGACAAAAACTGCGCACAAGCCCGCGTTCTTCTCCGGGCGGCCGCGCAAAAAGGAAGTCCCGAAGGCCGCCGTCGCCTCGATCTCCTCAAGCAGCAAGGCTGCCCCGCGAACTGAATTCCGTTTTCTCGCAAGTTTAGAGGGCTTACTTCTTTAGATTTCCCTTCGCCGATTTCTGAATCGGCCATCGCGCTTCCACCGTCGTATTCAGTCCGCCGCGCGGCGTAAATTCCCCTCGCACCACGCACCATTCCGGCCGAATCGCGTCCACAATGTCATGCAACACCTTGTTCACCGCATTTTCATAAAAAATTCCGAGGTTCCGGTAGGCCAGCAGGTACATCTTCAGCGCCTTCAGTTCGATGCACGATTTCTTCGGCATGTATTCAATCGTGATCGTCCCGTAATCCGGCAATCCCGTCTTCGGGCACATCGACGTGTATTCCGGATACCGCGTCGTAATCACGTACCCGGGAAATTGATTTGGCCACGCATCCAGTTTGGGCAGCTTCGTCTTGATCCCCGCTTGCGCGTGCTCGTCGGTGTAGTCGGCCATGTCCGCTCCTGAATCGCAATTCTATCGCATCGAACTGCCGTGGTCATCGTTCCATCCGAACGGGCACTGGCGCAGCCAGAATTTCTCGGTGCCCGGCACAGCCCGCAAAAAAGCAAACGGACCCTTTGTCTCCGTCGCATTGCCATCGTATTGCCATCCTTGAACGCCGCGACTTTTTCGCTTATGCTCTCCCTGTCTCCCCTCGTAAAGAGCGCCACGTATGGCTCAATGCCCCTCTTGTAGCTCTTCCGCTTGCCGACGTTCGCGGCGGCACGGCCTCGCCGATTTCGCCTATGGTGCCATTGGTCTCATTCCCTGGCGCTGCACCGCGTGCGGCGTTCGCTTCCGTTCTCGCGCCGTGCCCATCAGCTCGTGGAAATACGCCCACTGCACAATCTGCGGCAATTTCGATCTCAAGCGTATCTCCCCGGAATACGTTCCGGGACTCATGGGATTGCTCGGACGCATTCTCGGATTGCCGTCCTTGCGATGTGAACCTTGCCGCCACAAATTCTTCTCCATCCGCCCCATCCGGGAATCTTCTTCCGCGGAATCCAGCGAAAGTCATCAACGCGTCGCTTGACCGCCTCCTGCTCTCCCGATCCTCCACGCACAAGCGCCCAATTTGGCCCGCATGCTTGAACCCCCGGTTTCCCCATGCGAAAATAGTCACTGTCTAAAGTGCAGGAAGGTAGTCCTGCGGTTTCTCCGGCGATATCGTCTAAGGGTTAGGACGTAGCCCTCTCAAGGCTAAAATCCGGGTTCGAATCCCGGTATCGCTACCAATCGTTTTTTCCTTATCGTGTGATGTGCCCTTCGCCCCTCGACCCATCGTCGTGCGTTTCACGCGCGCGAACGCGTTCGGCGAAGTTTTGAACGGAGGATTGTCCCAGCATGAGTGCTCGTAACCCCGCAATTCCGCTCACCAAGAATGACCACCTTCTCCGCTGGGTCGAGAAAATGGCCGAGCTTACCCGCCCCGCCAAAATCCACTGGGTCGAGGGCTCGCAGGAAGAATACGACCAGCTCTGCGCGGAGCTCGTCACGAGCGGCACCTTCGTGAAGCTCAACGAAAAACTCTGGCCCGGTTGTTTCTACGCCCGTTCCGACGCCAACGACGTCGCCCGCGTCGAAGACCGCACCTTCATCTGCTCCTACGCCAAGGACAACGCCGGCCCCACCAACAATTGGGAAAATCCGTACGACATGCGCAAGAAGCTTCGCGGCCTTTTCAACGGTTCCATGCAAGGCCGCACCATGTACGTCCTTCCGTTCAGCATGGGCCCCATCGGTTCGCCCATGGCCAAAATCGGAGTCCAGCTCACCGATTCGCCTTATGTCGTCGTCAGCATGCGCATCATGGCCCGCATCGGTTCCCGCGTTGTCGACGAAATCGACAAAGGCGCTCGCGTCGTGCCCTGTCTCCACTCCGTCGGCATGCCGCTCGCTCCCGGCCAAAAAGACGTTCCCTGGCCGTGCAACAAGGAAAAGTACATCGTCCATTTTCCCGAATCGCGCGAAATCTGGTCCTACGGCTCCGGTTACGGCGGCAACGCGCTTCTCGGCAAAAAATGTTTCGCGCTGCGCATCGCTTCGAACATCGCGCGCGACGAAGGCTGGATGGCCGAGCACATGCTCATCCTCGGCGTCGAAGATCCCAAGGGCGAAAAAACCTATGTCGCCGCCGCTTTTCCCAGCGCTTGCGGCAAAACCAATTTCGCCATGCTCATTCCGCCCAAAGGTTTCGAAGGCTGGAAAGTCTGGACCGTCGGCGACGACATTGCCTGGATTCGCCCCGACGAAAACGGCGCTCTTCGCGCCCTGAACCCCGAAGCCGGTTTTTTCGGCGTCGCGCCCGGCACATCCAAAAAAACCAATCCCAACGCCATGGCCGCCCTTTCGAAAAACACCATCTTCACCAACGTCGCGCTCACTCCCGAAGGCGGCGTCTGGTGGGAAGGCATGACCGACACGCCGCCCGCCGAATGTCTCGATTGGCAGGGCAAAAAATGGACGCCGCAAATCGCCAAAGAAACCGGCGCCAAAGCCGCGCATCCCAACGCGCGCTTCACCGCGCCCGCTTCGCAGTGCCCCACCATCGACCCAGCATGGGAAGATCCGAACGGCGTTCCGCTTCACGCCATCATCTTCGGCGGCCGCCGCGCCACCACCATGCCTCTCGTCTATCAGGCCTTCAATTGGAGCTCGGGCGTGTACATCGGCGCCACGATGGGTTCGGAAATGACCGCCGCCGCCGCCGGCACCATCGGCAAAGTGCGCCGCGATCCCATGGCCATGCTTCCGTTCTGCGGCTATCACATGGGCGATTATTTCCGCCATTGGATCAAGATGCAGCGTTCGCTCACCGTCACGCCGCGCATCTTCCACGTAAATTGGTTCCGCAAGGACGCCGACGGAAAATTCATCTGGCCCGGCTACAGCGAAAATATGCGCGTCCTCAAATGGATCGTGGATCGCGCTCGCGTCCGCGCCCAGGCCAGCGAAACGCCCATTGGCTGGATGCCCCATTACGAAGATATGGAATGGAAAGGCCTCGATTTCCCGCGCGAAAAATTCGAAGCCTTGCAGGACTTCAACAACGCCGCCTGGCGCCACGAAGTCATCGAACACGAGGAGCTCTTCATCCTCCTCCACGACCATCTCCCCAAAGAAATGGTCTACGAGCGCGAACTCCTCATCTGCCGCCTTTAAATTGCTAATTCACTTTCGCCGCACGAAGCATTTGTCATCCCGACCGCAGCAGCCCCGTTTTTTTCTTCCGTGCGATTTTTGCGCGCGGGGCTGCGAAGTGGAGGCATCTTGGCTCGATTGCGGCCAATCCAGAATCGATGAGACTAATCCGAGTTGTAGCGGCCGCCTTCGGAGGCGGGCGCTTTTTCTAAATTTTCTACGCGTTCAGTCTGAAATTGCTGGCAAAAAAGTTCGTCCGCGGCGTCTAATGATTATGCACAGATCGCCCGCACGCAATTTCGGCCTCGGATCACTCTTCGCGGCCGTAACGTCTTTCCTCTACAAGTTTTGGCTTACGTTTCCGATCCTTAAATCCCTTACTCTCGCCTAGTGGCGAACCGTTGCGCTTTTGACTATGGCAATTATTGGCGCATTAGCTGCTTTGGTTAGATTACGCACTCACTTCTTCGTATTAGCCGCCACTGCGGGACTACTACTGGGAGGAACTTGGGCAGGACTATGTGCGCCGCGTGATATACCGACTACGATTCTTGCGGGATTAGCGTCGCATTTGCAGAACTTTTGGCGAGATGCAAGTCTGCTGACCATTGTTGGGTCAGCAACTAACTTCTTGTGCGCTCGCCTTTTCACGCCAAATCGCAACGTTATCTAGCTATGCTCAGTATGTGTGTCAAAATCTCGTGTTCCTAAAATCTACGCGCTCACTTCCCAAACTGTCGTGCAAGTGTCTGGCCTTTGCCTTCCGTCACAGTCACTGTTTGTCCCGCGTTTGTCGCGCCGAGTTTATCGATTTGTCCGCTCGGCCACCGAATTTCCACCGCATCCACCTTGCTCTGCTGCCCTACGCCAAACGTAAGCACCAACTCGCTCGCCGACAAATAGCTCGATCCACTTCGCAACATCTGCGTCTGCGTTCCTTCCGCCGTCGTCACGCGCACCACCGCGCCAATCCCATCGCGATTGGACTTCGTCCCAATCAATTTCACCCGCAAACTGTGATTCGCCGTCCCCACCGCCTCATTCTTGAACAGCGAAACCGGCCCGCCATTCGTGGACATCAAAATGTCCAACCGCCCATTGTTGTAAACGTCCGCGTACGCCACCGACCGCCCCACCCGCGCCGCCGCAAACGCCGCGCCCGCCGTCTTCGTCACTTCCGCAAATTTTCCTTTTCCCAAATTTCGAAAAAGATGCGGCGGCTCCGCATACTTCACGTTCGCTTGCACTTTTTGAATGTCCGGATCGATGTGCCCATTCACCACCAAAATATCCGGCCATCCATCCAGATCGTAATCGAAAAAGAAGCACCCAAATCCCAGCGTCAGCAGGGAAGCGCGCCCCACTTCCGACCGCGGCGCCTCATCCACAAACAATCCGCGCCCCTCATTGTGATAAAGCGAAATCATCTGATTCGAAAAATTCGTAATCAGCAAGCTAGTATTTCCGCTACGGTCGTAATCCGCCGTGTCCACGCCCATCCCCGCGCGCGCCACGCCGTCTTCGCTGAACGCCACGCCCGCCACCACCGCCTTCTCCGTAAACGTCCCGTTCCCGTTGTTTCGGTAAAGCTTGTTCGGCTGCGTGTCGTTCGAAATCAAAATGTCCGGCCATCCATCGTTGTCAAAATCCAGAACCGCAATTCCCAGCGTCTTTGAAGTCGGCTCGTAGAGCCCCGCTTGCTTCGTCACATCCGAAAACGTTCCATCGCCATTGTTGTGCCACAAACGAATCGAAGCGCCTTTGTACGATTCCGGCGTGCAATACGATTTGCTCTTCCCATCCATCGTGCAGTAAAGATCCGCTTCCGGCGACCACGTCACATAATTCGCCACCACCAGATCCAGCCGTCCGTCCCGGTCGTAATCCACCCACGCTGCGCTCGTGCTGAACTCTTTCACGCCGCCCAATCCCGCCTTCTGCGTCACGTCCGTAAACGTTCCATTCCCATTGTTGTGAAACAGATGGCTCTGCCCGTACGCCGTCACGAATAAATCGTCATTCCCATCGTTGTCGTAATCGCCCACCGTCACGCCGAGGCCAAACATCTCCACGTCGAGCCCCGCCTTGTGCGTCACGTCCGTAAACGTTCCATCGTGATTGTTGTGATAGAGCTTCGGCGTCGAATGTTTCGCTGGGTGCCCGGGCCAGTCCATCCCATTCACCAAAAAAATATCCGGCCAGCCGTCGTTGTCGTAATCGATAAACGCCACGCCCGGCCCCAGCGTCTCCGGCAAATATTTCTTTCCGTACGCCCCGTTGTTGTGAACAAACTTGATTCCCGCCGCCGCCGTCGCATCGCGAAATTCCGCCGGCCCTTTCGCCGTCGCGGGAGCCTGTGTTTGCGCATTTGGGGAAAAAACAAACAAAACCGAAGCAATCGCCGCCGCCAATTTCCTCTTCACGGTTTCCCCGAAAGTTCGTCGCGTCCGACGCCCAGCGCATCGGCCATGCGATTAATGTAGTTGAACCACGATGCGATCATCGTAATCTGCAAAATCCCTTTGTCGTCGAATCCCACCGCGCGCAGCGCCGCATGATCTTTCGGGCTGCACTGCGTCGCGTCCCGCGTCAGCTTCACCACGTAGTCCAGCATCACGCGGTCCTGCTCGCTGATCGGCGCCGTCCGGTAATCCCGCCGCAGCGCCTCGGCCAGTCCTTCGTCAAGCGTTACCCTACGCAGAAACTCTGCGTGAGATTCGATTCAATAGTGGCATCGGTTCGTCACCGACACCATCGTCGCGATCATTTCATGCTGATGCCGCTTCAACGGCA